>Ga0206129_10000038_pt1 | contig 214103 bp, 186 predicted proteins | sample Helgoland_Spring_8_FD_148616 | JGI IMG/M metagenome (GOLD analysis project Ga0206129, IMG submission 148616) | Pelagic subsurface seawater microbial communities from Kabeltonne, Helgoland, North Sea - Helgoland_Spring_Bloom_20160502_2 | ecosystem: Environmental > Aquatic > Marine > Epipelagic...
CTTCAATAGCTACAGCTTCCACTGGAGCTGCATCAGCAGGTGCGCTTGAAGAAGAGGATGGTGTACTCGCAACGTCTCCTTCAGCTCCAATGATGGCAATAGCTTGACCTACTTTGGCAACTTCTCCTTCTTGGACTAAAATTTTAAGGATTTTTCCCTCTGCCGGAGAAGGTACTTCACTGTCTACTTTGTCGGTGGCAATTTCAACGATCGCCTCTTCCGCTTCTACGGTGTCACCTTCACTTTTCAACCATGTTGTTATTGTTGCCTCGGCAACGCTTTCTCCCATTTTGGGGAGAATAACTTCAATCTGCGCCATGCGAAATTCGTTTTGTTTTAAGGGGTGCAAAGTTACGCTAAACTGAGTAAGTCAAAAAATGCTTTTCGATAAACAATCATCCACTGATTGTGTTGATATTCGTCATAATGAAGAACATCACCACCACATTTGCTTTTTTCGTTTTGACAATGACCTCTATTGTAGCTCAAAACGCTGTGATTAAGGGCAAGGCTTACAATCCTATCAATAATGAGCCGGTTCCTTTTGCAAATGTTGTGATCCAAGGAACGACTATTGGAACGAGTACCGATATTGATGGCAACTATGAAATCTCTGGTCTAGAACCTAAACTGTATAATTTGGAGGCAACATCACTTGGCTTCAGGAATACAGTAGTGTACGAAATCCAGACATTTAATAACCGTCCAGTAAACATCAATATTCAGATGACGGAAGATGCTCAGCTTCTTGATGCAGTCGAAGTAAGAGCATCTCCATTTAGTAAGAAAGAAGAGGCACCTGTTTCAATGAGGACTATAGGAGTTTCCGAAATCGAGAGGAATCCAGGTGGTAATCGTGATATAAGCAGAGTGATTCAGTCCTTGCCTGGTGTTGCCTCTTCACCCTCTTTCAGAAATGACATTATCATCAGAGGAGGTGGCCCGAACGAGAATCGTTTTTACCTTGACGGAATAGAAGTTCCAAATATTAATCACTTTGCCACGCAAGGCGCTTCTGGTGGTCCAGTAGGATTGATCAATGTCAATTTCATTCAGGAGGTTGATTTCTATTCAGCGGCATTCCCGAGTAATCGTGGTAACGCTTTAAGCTCCGTGTTTAATTTCACTCAAAAGGATGGAAATCCGGATGGGTTAAAGGCAAATGTTACTGTTGGAAGCAGCGATTATGGATTAACCTTAGATGGTCCTTTAGGCAAGAATACCAGTTATATATTCTCAGTGAGAAGGTCTTATTTGCAATTTTTATTTTCAGCCCTAAAGCTGCCATTTTTACCAATTTACAATGACTCTCAATTCAAGGTGAAAACTAAGTTGAATGAAAAGAATGAAATATCGTTCATTGGCCTCGGTGCAATTGATCAGTTTGAATTGAATGAAGGCGCAAACGATGGTGTTACGGATGAAGAGACATTAGAGAGGAATCGATATATTCTGGGAAATATTCCATCAAATGACCAATGGAATTATACGGTCGGGGCTAACTACAAGCACTTTGCTGATAAGAGCTTCCAGCAAGTTGTAGTGAGCAGAAATCACTTAAACAATAAAGCCGTAAAGTATCAAGACAATGATGACAGCAACGAAGCGAATAAAATTTTAGATTATACCAGCCAGGAAATTGAGAATAAACTTCGTCTTGAGCATACTTGGAGAGAAAATGGATGGAAGTGGAATGCGGGAGTTGGATATGAGAATGCCCTTTACACCAACAGTACTTTCAATCGCATTGTTACGAATTCGGGACAAGAGTTAACTATTGATTTCAACTCAGAGTTATTTCTGAACAAATACTCAATGTTCTCTCAATTATCAAAATCTTTTGTGAAAGATCGTTTAAGCCTTTCGGCAGGCATACGAACAGACTTCAGTGATTATAACCCGGAGATGTCCAATCCTTTGGATCAGCTTTCGCCACGTTTTGCAGCTTCCTTCGTTTTTGCCCCAAAATGGAGTATTAATGCGAGCGTTGGCAGATTTTATCAACTTCCTCCTTACACTGTGATGGGTTATCGTGATGCTAACAATGATTTGATCAACAAACAAAATGGAGTGTCTTATATAAGCGCTGATCACGCTGTTTTGGGACTTGAATTCTTACCTGCCACCAACACGAAGATTACGGTTGAAGGGTTTTATAAAAGATATCTTAATTATCCATTTCTTTTACGTGACGGTATAACTCTAGCCAATCTTGGAAGTGATTTTGGTGTTATAGGCAATGAGCCAGTTGAGTCATCTTCTGAGGGACGCTCTTATGGTTTAGAGTTTCTATCTCAACAAAAGCTATTCAAAGGGTTCTATGGGATAATTGCATATACACTAGTGATTAGCGAATTTCAAGATAAGAATGGTGATTTTTTACCTTCAGCGTGGGATAATGGGAATATTATCACAATAACGGGAGGAAAGAAATTTAAAGGAAACTGGGAGCTGGGTGTTCGATTCAGATACTTAGGAGGAGCTCCATATACCCCTTTCAATGAAAGTTTGTCTTCTGTCAAAAGCAATTGGGATTTGAGGGGAGTAGGGATCTTAGATTACAATCAACTGAATGCTCAGAGAAATGGTGCTGTAAATCAGTTAGATGTGAGACTTGATAAAAGATTCTTCTTTAATAAATGGTCTTTGAACGTATACTTAGATATTCAAAACGTTTATAACTACCAAGCTCCATTGGCTCCTTTTATTACGGTTGAAAGGGATGAAAATGGCCTTCCTGTTGAAGACCCAACAGATCCAAGTAAATACTCGACAAGGATAGTAGAGAACTTCTCAGGTAATCTGCTTCCTTCGATAGGTTTGATTATAGAGATATAATTATTCTGGTCAGAAAACACCTTTCGAAACGTAGAAAAAACTTGACGTGAAGGGTTTTCTAGCTGAACCCTCTATTCGTTTTTGGCTTAGAGCATTTGAATATGCTTAACTTAACGAAGCTCATAATGCCATGATTGTGAATGTGGTAAGGGCTGATCTATCAATTCCTCAGCACTAGTTAATCGAAAAGCAATGGTTTGACTTCTTGTACGGAAGTGCACCGGAACAGCCTTGTCTCTTGGAGATAATGGAAGTTTTGAAAGGGTGGCTATTTAGAAGCGAATGCCTACTATTAATATATCGTCAATTTGTTCCTCTTCATCACCCATCCATTCTTCGATGGTTGTGTTCAGGATATCCTTTTGTTTCTTCATAGTCTCAGGCTGAAGATCTACGAGTAATTTTTTGAATTGACTGTATTTGAACTTCTTGCCCGCTGGTCCACCAAATTGATCTGCATATCCATCAGAGAAAATATAAACCGAATCACCTTTTTCTACCTCAATTTCGTGGTTAGTATATGGTGTATCTAAGTTGTCACCATAGATTCCAACTGGTTGACGATCTGCTCTTGTTTCGAGTATTTCGCCATCACGAATCATCCAAAATGGATTGTTTGCTCCAGCATATTCAATTACCTTACCTTTTTTAGGGATGGTGCAAATAGCGATATCCATACCGTCTTTCGTTTGGTCAGAAGATGGATGCTTATTCAATGCTTTTATGACCCCCTGCTTCAAAGCGAGCAGGATTTCACTTGGCTTCGTTATTCCTTTTTCATTGACAATTTCATTGAGTAATGATGAGCCAATCATAGACATCAATGCTCCAGGAACTCCATGCCCGGTGCAATCGGCAGCTGCAATGATAGCCTTGTCATTCTTTTCTGAAAACCAATAGAAGTCACCACTCACAATATCCTTTGGTCTAAACAGCACCATGCTATTCTTTAACGACTGATCAATTTCTTCTTTAGACGGAAGAATTGCTTCTTGGATTCGTTTTGCATAGAGAATACTATCCTTTACTTGCTCATAAAGTTCAGCTATCTGCTCACTTTGTTTCTCAATCTCTTCTTTTTGGCGAACGACTTCAGCAGTGCGCTCACGAACTTTTTCCTCCATGTCCTCGCTATACTCTTTTAAGTTTTTACGCATGACAAGTAAAGATTGACCTAATTCATCCTGATCACTCAATGGAGTGTATTCAGTATTGTAACCTCCCGAACCAACTGCAATAGCAAAGTCCTTGGTGCTTCTAAGTCCTGCTACTACTGTTTCAAGTGCGTTGGCCATTTCACCAATTTCATCACCTCTAGAGTTAATCCAACTCTTAGGGAAAATACCTTTCGATAGATCAAGTAGTATGAGACGAAGTTTTCTTACTGGAGAAACAATGGTTCTTGTAGTTAAGAAGGCGATTATAATACCTGCAATGGTTAAAGCAATTCCTAGGTTCTTGATCAGTAATCGAACCTTTTGAAACGATTCAATCATGGTAGCAGTAATGACCTTTGTTACCTCTTTCTTATTATCAATAAGAACCTGCAACATGTCTAGCGTTTGATCTGTGTAGTTATCAATATCACCGCCTTCTTCTACCATTGAATTGGCCATGAATAGGTTCATGGGTTCATTGTAGTTATCTAAACTGTTAAGAGCTTGTTTCACAAACTCATGATTAGACCAAAGCATTTCAATATTGTCAAATAACGGATCTAATGTAGCCCGTGTACTATCATCCCAGCGTTGGGAGAGTTCTTCTAATTCTAGTTTTAAATTCGGGTAATCAGAAACTGTTAAACGGTTTAGAAGAACCTTGTCTTCATTTTCTGAAGGACTTGGAAGATAGACCCAGTTGCTGATGAGCATTTTAGATCTTACAATCATCAATTTAAGCTCCTCTAACTTGGCGATAGAAGGTGTGTGATTGTTAGTAATCTCCTCGTTTATCTCCTGACTTTCAACGAAAGTTGTGTTGGTAATATAGAACGCAACAATAGTTGATAAGATAACTATAGCGAATCCTAAACTGATTTTTCTACCTATACTGAAATGTGAAAACATATTGTATTGGATCGCTTATTCTTGGTTCTCTAATTTCTTCAGTTCGGCTTGGTATTTTTCAGACTCTTCGATATTATTCAATCCGAAGTAAATTCCTGAAAGACCAACTAGTGTCTCTTTTCTCAACGGATTGAGTTTGTAAGCTTTTAACATGTAAGGTAATGCCGCTCCAAAAAGATCCATTACCTGAGCTTGAATCTCGAAGAGAGTTTCGAAATCTTGCTCATAATCCATGTTTTCAATGATGTTAACACCTTGATTGTAGTAGTGTATTGCTAGGTTGTAGTTAGCGCTGATGTTTTCAGGATCAAGCACAAGAACACCTTCATAAAGTTTAACGACCTTATTACCAATATCTTCTGTATTGTCTTCTGGTCGTGGATTATCAAATAAGTAGGAGTATTTCGAGGCTTTATAAAGTTTAAATTCAATCGTGCGCTGATTCAAATCCATTGTTGGATTTATCATCATTATCACTTCACTGTAATTGTCGAATAATGACTGCGCAGTTTCAAAGTTGTTTGAATCTAGGGCGAATGCAGCGTCATTGTAAAGAGTAGATGATAGGTATTTTAATATATTAAGACAATCTTCAACTAGCTCACCTTGGGGCTCAAGTTCGATGGTTTTGCTATAAGACTCGATAGCAGTTGAACGAAGTTCAAACTCCTCTCCAGATCCTTTAGCTTCCTTGTAAAGATCTTTATAGATGTATCCTCGGAAATACCAAGTTTTAGTAATTCCATTAAAATTGTCATCGCCTACGGCAATTTCAATGAGCTCCTTGGCTTTGGGTAGATCCTTGTTCTGATAAGCACGAAGTGCTAGCGACACCGGATCGAGCTGAGCCATAAGCCCAATCGGTATCATCGTGAACAAGACCATCGCTATGATTACGAGTCTTTTCATTTTATTAATTAATCACTTTAGTAGCTAAATTTTCTAATGTGCTGCTTACAATCAAATCCTGTTGTTTAAATAGAGATTTATTCATTTCGTATTTCATGGCTGCACCAACAACAATGAAGTTTATTGCAGAGGTCCTATCTATAAGACCTCTGCCTTCAGTTACTGTTAGACAGTTATATTCTTTTGCTTTCTTTATGTAAGGGTCAACTTCGCTGACCGATTTGCCTGAAACATAAATCAGATGACATTTGGTAACTTCATCAGGTGACTTGAAGCGCTTCACAATCATAGCTTGACTGTTTATCTTCTTAGTTTTTGCTGCAGTTTCTAGGTTGAGAGCTAGATCATTATCTCCTACTACTCCGATTATAAAATCACCTTGTTTATATGCAGCTGGCCATTCTGTGTATTTCGCGAAATTGACGATGTAAGTCGCTTTGAACTTGGCACGCGTGTTCATTGTGTTCATAGACGTTTGCCCGACAGAGCTGAACGCTAATCCCAATATTAATGATATGACTAAGAGAAAGTACTTCACTGCAATTCCGTGCAAATGTAGCCTATACTTTAATAAAGTCTACCATCTTAAAGGGAGCCAATTTATGAATATTTTAAAAGGCATCTGAAATTTTTGTTTCGAGGAAAACAATTATTAAATTCTGACCTCTGCCCGTCTGTTCTGCTTTCTATAGTCAATCGGTTATGGATAGTACAATATGCAATCACCAGTGGGTTTAATTTCACCGTGATAATTGATCTGAATTTTATCTTTCGATACTCCTTTGAGGACCAGAAGATTTTTAATATTAATTACTCTAAGTTCAGAAACCCGTGTATTATTCTCAAATGAACCCCACGTATCTGTGTAACCATCTATCTGAATCATCGACTCAGGTGTGTTTCTTGCCTCTTTAATTAATTGATAAGCTATCTTTTCTGATTCATCGTTTAGCTTCCATTCATTGAATCTATAATTGAAGACATAGCTTGGAATAGAAGGAGCGGCTGATTCATCTAAGAGCGAAATATTGGATACTCTATTTTTAGCTTTTTCTTCTTCTGAACAATCTCTTGTTTCGCAATCTACTATTGGCCTGAATTATCCCCAAGGCTGAACAGCCGTTCATTAATTTAAGCTATTGAAGGAGGAGGTAAATGAGCATAAAAAAAGCGAGGATAAAATCCTCGCTTTTTTTATTGTTTCGATCTTATTTAATTCTGCAACTGCGCTCCACCAACCAAATTTTGGTAGTAGGTTTCAGCCTCTTGCAACACTGGGTCAATGTACTCGGCCATTTCATCAACATTGGATTTCCTGCCAATGTTTTTTAATTGCTGGATCACTGCATACGCTTGGTTGATATCTCGGTTTACTGATGAGCTATACTTGCGATCTATGGAGTTATAATAACGCAAAAACTCAAGGTAATTATCGCCTAGTAATCGAGACATTTCCATACCGCGATCAAAACGATTTATTTCAAAGTATGACTCAGTAATTTGAATGAGCGTTACATCATTCGGTGTATTGCTGTTCACTGTCATTTCAACACACTTTTCAAGTACAGCCTCAGCTCTTTCGTTTTCACCTTTCTTGATCAATGCATCTGCAAGTCTTGAGAAGTTTAATCGAAGATTCGTGACAAACCGCAGGTTGTTTTCATCCATGAATAAACTTGGGTCTTGCATGTTACCGAATGAAAACTCTTCCATCATGTTGGTATACATAACGTCAGTTTGAACTTCACCGAAGTAACCAAATTGATTTCTATCAGAAATCACTTTATAAGGAACCAATCGGTACGTGAAGCCTTCATGTTGCATATAGTTTTCTAAACCGAAATAACTGTCTCTTGGCATTGTGTTGGCAAAGTAAAGAGGACGTTCCCAGTTATTATTCGCTAAAATGTCTAGAATGACCAATTCACTTTTCAAAATGTATTGACCTGTTACCGTCCATTCGATAGCATCTACAATTCTGTCTTCATATCCAGGAGAGATGGTGCCGTTTGAAACCACAGTTGCAGAGTCCACAGGCACTCTAAAATTGCGAGTTGGGAAGTAGTTCATTCGTTGACCTTGGCCAAACATCTCTTGCTTGCTTTCGTCTAAAACGAAATTGACAAGTTCACCAACATTTATGTAAGCGTCAGATTTTTTACGTTCAACAATAGGTAGATAATCTCTTGTACCTTGACGATAATCATCTTTCTCCATACTGAGTTTTATCGGCTTACCGTCATAGGCCTGACGTTTTACCATATCAATGAACCAATCAGTGCTGGCTAATGTGAGGTTAACAATACGAACGTCTGTCCTGTATCCTTCAACTTCTTGAAGGTACCAAAGCGGGAAGGTGTCATTATCTCCATTTGTAAATAAAATAGCATCCTCTTCGCATGAATCAAGATAATTTTTCGCAATATCTCTCGCTGTAAATCTTCCTGATCTATCATGGTCGTCCCAGCCATCTTTGGCCATTAGTATAGGAGCAATTAAACATAATGCAGTGGCCAGGCCAGCTTGAAGCTTTTGATCTTTCACGACTTGACCGATGCCATACATTAAGGCAAGCAATGCAGCAGAAACTACAGCGATATAAACCATAAGCATTGCGAAGGATTCATTACCTCCAAACATAGAGCCAACAAGAGTTAAAGCTAAAGCGCCTCCAACGGTCATTCCTATAGTTTGTCCTAAATCTTTGATAGTGAGGTTGCGCGCAGCATCATAAAGTGCTAAAACTCCAAAGCCTATCCAAATAGCAAAAGCATAGAAGGACCCCGCATAGGCGTAGTCTCGCTCCCGAGGTTGATAGGGGTATTGATTGAGGTATACCACAATTGCCAATCCAGTAAATAAGAAAAGGAGTAGAACAACCCAGGCATTTCTCTTATCAGCTTTGAAGTGGAATAACATTCCTAACAGACCTAGAATCAATGGAAGAACGAAAAAGAAATTTCTCGCTTTTTGATTTTCTAGATATGATGGCAGTTCATCTTGATTTCCCACATGCGCTTCATCTATGAAGGGCACTCCAGTCATCCAGTTTCCATCTTGAAAATTACCATGGCCTTGAGTGTCATTCTGCCTTCCAGAGAAGTTCCACATAAAGTATCTGAAATACATCCATCCAATTTGATACTTAAAGAAGAAGCTGATGTTCTCACTAAATTTTGGTTTTCGAATAGTGCTCATTTGACCTCTACTGTCTCTATACTTGACAGGTTTTCCTTCAAAACCACTCCATTGTTTATATGCTTTTACATGGTTCTTCTTTGGACTCCACATACGAGGAAAGAAGGACTTGAACTCATCTTCATAGTTAGGTTTTGAGTTTTTGCGGTCATCCGCTAGTTCATACTTACCCGTACGAACATCTGGATAATAGACGGGGTCGCCATCTAGATAAGGAGTCTCTTTGTCTAAGGGTGAGTTGAAGTATTGTCCATATAATAATGGAAAATCTCCATACTGCTCACGATTGAGATAGGAGAGAAGGTTCACAAGGTTTTCAGGGTTGTTTTCATCAATGGGTGTATTCGCATTTGAACGAATCATAATGAGCACGAATGATGAATAACCGATGATAAGCACAAGAAATGAAAGCAATGCTGTATGCCAAATTGGTTTGTTCTTTTTCATGGTGTATTGAATTCCGAACACTACGGCTCCGAGCATCAATACAATGAATATTACCGACCCCATGTGGAATGGTAATCCAAAAGAGTTAACCATAACAAACTCAAAGCTGGCTGCCCAGCTGACCACTTTCGGGATAATGAAACTCTGAATGCCGCCAAGGGTAATTACACCAGCAACGCCAGCAATGATCAAACCTTTAATATTTGGCTTGAATTTTTTGAAATAGATTACATAAGCTACCGCAGGAATAGCAAGAAGATTCAATAAGTGAATACCAATGGAGAGGCCAACCAAATAGGCAATTAATATAATCCAACGATCTGCTTTGGGTTCATGAGCAATGGATTCCCATTTGAGAATCGCCCAAAATGTGATCGCAGTAATCATGGACGATAGTGCATATACTTCGCCTTCTGTAGCGGAGAACCAAAAAGTATCCGACCAAGTGTAGGCCAATGAACCAATGATGGCACTTCCAAAAACTGCGATTGTATCACCTTGAGTCAGTTCTTCAGAAGATCCTTTCGCACTGAACAGTTTTCTACCTAAAGCTGTAATGGTCCAGAATAAGAATAAAATAGTGAAAGCACTTGATAGTGCAGAAATTAAGTTTACACTGTATGCTACATTTTCAGGAGAAGCAAACATTGAAAAGAGTCTTCCTACAAGGAGAAAGGTAGGCGCACCTGGTGGGTGACCAACTTCTAATCTATACGAGGTTGCAATGTATTCACCGCAATCCCAGAAACTAGCTGTAGGTTCAACTGTGCTTACGAATGTATAGGCTGCAATTGCAAATACTAGCCATCCAAGTATATTGTTCCACTTTTGGTAATTCATAATACGAACGTTCTCATTTGTTTCGGTTGGAAAGGCGCGAATTTAGAACTCTGACCAATAGGGATTAGTGAAGAATGGTTACGAATTGCTATTATTTATTAAAATCAAGCAGAATTATTGAATAAAGTCACTTGTCCGAGTGCAGAAAAAATACTTTTGGCATAGCTCTTGCAAAGCACAATAAAAATTAAAACAGAAAGCAATGATTACTTCAATCAACACTAAATTATTAGCCATCGGATTGGTTTCAATATTGGCTGTAGGATGTCAAAACAGAAAAGTTCAGCGAGTAGATCCCAACGAAACAATTGACCTTAGTGGTCGATGGAATGATACGGATTCAAAAATGACTGCTAATGCTATGATCGAGCAAATCCTTACCGGCCCTTGGTTGGCAAACCATCTTCAAGCAAATTCGAATGATAAGCCTGTCGTGGTTGTTGGTATGGTGAGAAATAAATCTTCAGAACATATTACTACTGAGACTTTTTCCAAAGACCTTGAAAGATCTTTTATTACTTCTCAAAAGGTTAGATTGGTGCAAGGAGGTGAGATGCGTGATGAAATAAGAACTGAACGCGCAGATCAGCAAGAGTTTAGTAGCACAAGTACCATGAAGAAATGGGGACTCGAAGTGGGAGCGGACTATATGCTCCAAGGCGTTCTTAATTCCACCGTTGACCAATACGGAAAAGAGAAGGTTGTTGAATATCAAATCGACCTTCAGTTGACAAATATGGAAACCAACGAAGTGGTTTGGATTGGTGATAAGAAAATCAAGAAATATATTAAGGGATAGATATTAGCGAATATAATAGCCGCGTTGTTCCCCTTGCAACGCGGCTATTTATTACATGAATAAATTATTCATCATATCATCTTTAGCGTTATTGCTTTCTGGTTGCGCCAGTTATTATCAGCGAAACATTGAGTTTCAAACCGAATTCGCAAATGGCGAAATGGATAAGGCTGAGAAAACATTGGAAGGCAATAAGAAAATGAAAAAAGACAGAAATCGCTTTTTGTATCTAACAAATATGGGCGTTGTCAAGCATTTGCAGCAAGATTTTGAATCGAGTAATCAGTTTTTCAATGAAGCTGATTTATTGTTTGAGGATTATAGAAAGAATTATGCAAGCGAGGCGTTAGCACTCATTTCAAATCCAGAAGTAAAGCCCTATAAGCCTGAAGATTTTGAGCCTGTGATGGTTCATTATTATAAAGCACTGAATTACCTAAACCTTTATAAGTACGATGAGGCGATAGTAGAGGCAAAGCGGATGAATTTAATGCTGAATCAACTAAATGATAAGTACAAAGACAATAAAAACCGCTATCAGGCAGATGCCTTTGCGCATATTATTATTGGTCTTGCTTATGAGGCTTCGGGAGAATTAAATGATGCATTTATTGCTTATCGAAATGCTTATGAAGTTTACACTGGAGAGCATGGATACTTCGACATTGAAGTTCCGGTTCAGTTAAAGGAAGACTTACTTCGAACATCTTATGTGCTTGGTTTCCGGAGTGAGTTTGAATGGTATCAAAGAGCTTTTGGTGTTGATGACTACTCTTATGAGCCGCTTGAATTTGGTGAGGCAATCATTTTTTGGCAGAATGGACTCTGTCCGATTAAAGATGAATGGAGTATCAATTTCATTGCCGTGCCAGGTCAAGGTGGAGTTGTGAATTTTACGAATGAAGAATTGGGAATGACGTTTCCATTTTATATCGGAGACGATAAACAAAAGAAAAACGATTTACTTGCTTTGAAAGTTGTTCGCGTAGCTTTTCCTAAATATTTAGAGCGACCAACTCTATATAAAAATGGCTGGATTGAACTGAGTGGGAAGAAATTTGAATTGGACAAAGTAGAAGACGTAAATGCCATCGCTTTCAAAACGCTTCAAGATCGTTTTGTGAGGGAAATGGGAAGTGCTTTATTGCGCTTGGCATTGAAGAAAATTTCTGAAATTCAGCTTCAGCAACAAAATGAAGCTCTTGGGGCTTTAGCAACAATAACCAATGCGGTAACTGAAAAGGCTGATACTCGAAATTGGCAAACCTTGCCTCATACTATTTACTACGCGAGAGTTCCTTTAAACGAGGGGGGAAATGAAGTCTTGCTCAAGATGAAGACAAAAGATAATCAAGTACATCGTACTAGTTTTAATTTTCAGGGAAAGAAAGGCTCAATGTATTTTATGCCTTATCAGAGTTTAGAGAGCGGTCCAGCAGCAACATGGGATAATGCTGGAAATACAAAACCAGTAATGAAAGACTAGAGTTTAGTTTGCTCTGAAAAAGTCTATAACCGAAAGGTTTACTAAGTGCACATTTTTATAGTAGTAGTGCAAAATATCGGCATAGCTTTCCCCTTGCTTTGCCATATTCATGGCTCCTTCCTGACAAAGCCCAACCCCATGCCCGTAGCCATGGCCTTCTAAAATGATGGAGTCTTGAACATGGTCAATAGTGAAATAAGCTGACAACAAACCGAGGTCGTATCTGATTTGTTTGAACGGCACTCTAGCACCGTTTTCGTTTAAAAAATGATCGCGTTCATCGGGGCAATATTGTAATGCTTCTTGCGCGGCTTCCTCCTCATAAACAGGATATCCGTGCTTGACGCTCAAGTAGTCAAACCATTTACTTTTCGTAGTGGCATAGCGCCAATAGGAATGGTTTTCTTCCAAGCAGTTTTCATCAACACGAGCCCTAAGGTATTCTAGCTTTCCACTCCAAACATCTTCGCTATTGCATGTGTACCCGCCACAATTGCTGTGAAATGCTGCGTTCACCAAATCTATATCGCTATCCACGATAACAATACCAATAGTCTCTTGGGTTCCTTTTACAATATCAGGATTGGATAAACTTCTTCTGTGGTAAACTTGACAATGCACTTTATCACATAGCTGAAAACCTTCTGCTTCATGACGCCTGCGATTATTAAGTGCATAAGTCCTGCAGATCACTGATTGCACCTTATAATACTCTTTAGGTTCTCTGCTACCTGCTTCCGATTCCACCACACCAGCCACGTAATGCTCAATATAAACTTCATTGATGATGCGCAACTTGCCTCTATATGGCTTTATACTAAAGTTGTCATGGAATTCGTGCGTTGATTTATGACCAGTTCGCTGTATTTTGAGACTGCTTCCCCAAACATTTCGGTTTATTTCTAAACTATAGTAGGTGCCAAGATCTTCTGACAAGGTCCGGATATGCAAAAGGCCGTTGACATTCTTTACACGAAGAATGGTTCCACCTTTCAGTTGGATAAGTTCTTTCCCATTGCCTAAAACGCTGTAGCTTCCTTCTCCAGTTTGCACGGTTATTTCAGAGGGCTCTTCTCCCCAAAATAAGCCGATCTCAAGGACTTTATTGGATGCGCCAACCCGAAGGAATATACTTACGAGAATTAAAGTTAAGGTTAACCGCATAGACTACAAAAGTATCTTCAGCTAAAACGATGAAGATTCTAATGACGAATGATTTTCAACAATCGACTTGCAACAAACTTTGAAGCCCCTTTGGATCCAAGATTTTGGATAAGCTCAGCGTACTTTTCAAGAATATAGGACCGCCTTTCTCCGCCTTCAATTATTGAACTCAATTCAGACCTCAAGTTTTTGGCATTAACATCGGCTTGGATTAATTCAGTAACTACTTCTTCATCCAGTATAAGGTTGACGAGACTGATGAACTTGATTTTTATGAGATATCTTGCTATCGCCACACTCAATGCATTTGCTTTGTAAACAACAACTTGCGGAGTTCCGATTAAGGCTGTTTCTAATGTGGCTGTTCCAGAAGTGACGATCGCAGCTTCTGCGGATTTTAGCAATTCATAAGTTCTACCTTCTAAAAGACAAACTGAATCTGGCAAAGACTCATAAAGATGTTTTGGCTGCCAAGCCACCTTTGAAGCAACAAATTGGTAATCGGGAAAGTCCTTCACAATTCTTGAAATAGGCTCTAGTAGAAGTTTTATTTCTTGTGTCCTGCTTCCGGGCAGCAAAGCAATGATTGGTTTTGAGTTTTGCACCCCTATTTCATCTCTGAATTTCTGCTCGTCAAGATGGATATGTTTGATTTCATCCAATAGAGGATGGCCAACATATTCAGCTTCAACCCCATGTTTACCGTAGAAATCTTTTTCAAAAGGTAGAATCACAAAGACATGATCTACGTAACGTTTGATTTTTTCAACACGCGATTCTTTCCAAGCCCAAATCTGCGGTGAAATGTAGTAGGCTACTGGAATTCCTAAAGCCTTGATGTGCTTTGCCATTCGCAAGTTAAAACCAGGATAATCAATAAGTACAGCCAAGTCTGGTTTGAAGGCCTCTATTTGTTTCCGACAGAGTTTGAAATTTTTAAGGATGGTATTTAAGTTGGCAATTACTTCAACAAAACCCATAAAAGCAAGGTCGTCCACGTGCTTCATCACTTTAGCACCTGCATCGTGCATTTTATCTCCTCCCCAGCATTGAATTTCTAGGGAACCTTCTTCTCTCATTAGAGCCTTTACCAAATTAGCTCCATGCAGATCACCGCTTGGTTCTCCAGTTATGATAAAAATCTTATGCGACATATTTGAAATAGACTACAAAAGGAGCGTATAAAAACGTAGCCATTATGACACCTTGAGCAGATTTGTAGAAGTCTTTTCTAAGCGCGATGTAAAAAAATACAAGATTGAAAATCAGGCAAATTGAAATTATACCACTGTGAGTAGATGAGTTATTGATGATCATCTTCACAAACCCAGTAAAAGATCTGTCTGATGCGGCAATTAAATAGAAAACAATGAATCCGAATACAGGACCAGTGATGCCGGCAATTAGACCTATCCAAAGCTTGTTGAATTTGTTGAATTTAGCGTTTATGTTGTCCATTCTTTAATTGCTTCTAAAGTACTGTAATTGGTGAAGTCAAAAGAAATAGGAACTATACTGACATATCCATTTTGCAGAGCGTACAAATCTGTGTCTTCTTTGTGATCCTCAAAAGGAACAAAATGCCCTGTTAACCAGTAGTAATCATTGCCCATTGGGTCCTTTCTTTTATCAAACTCTTCTTGCCATTTGGCATGGGCTTGGCGGCAGAATTTTATTCCTTGAATCATTTCCAAGGGGAGCTTAGGAATGTTGACGTTGAGGCAGAAGTTCATTTTAGGCTGCGCTAATACCATGCTAATTACTTTTCTGACGAAATGCTTAGCGGGCTCGAAATCAGCGTCAACGCTGTGGTCGAGTAATGAAAATCCAATAGAAGGCACGCCTTCAATATATCCTTCAAGAGCGGCACTCATCGTGCCTGAATAAATAACGTTGATACTTGCATTGGAACCATGATTTATTCCTGAAATCACCAAGTCGGGTGTTTCATCCAAAAGTACGTCTAACGCCATTTTCACGCAGTCCACTGGTGTACCTGAACATTCATAGCCCTGGTAATCTCCTTCTGTTGGCATTTTATCAATCCGCAAGGTTGAGTTGATCGTAATGGCGTGTCCCATGCCACTTTGTGGTTTGTTTGGGGCGATTTTCAGAACTCGACCAAATTCTTGCGCTACTTCAGTAAGTGCTCGAATTCCTGGAGCATGGTATCCATCATCGTTTGTAACTAAAATCAAAGGTTTTTTCGCCATGAATGCTTTTTAAAGTGATTGCGCGAAACTAGAAAATGAGGATAGATTGATTGCCTTTGAATAAGATTTAATATGAACTTTCTGAAGGAATAGGAAGCTTAACTTGATTGGTCCAAATCGAAAAATATCAGACAAAGTTACCGCGTGATATATGCTCGTACACAGCGAAGAATGGTGAATTCTAAATTTTAATATTGGGTCGCATGAGATGCTTTCTAATTTAAAGTGAGGGTTTAATTTCTGATTATGAATAAATTAAAGCCATAAGTTGTAATAGCAATGAAATCTTTTTCTATTATTGGTATATGTTAAATAACATTATATGAAAACAATATTTACTCTTTTATTTTCTCTCGTTTTCGCGTCTGGAGTCTTCTCCCAAACAGAGTGGGAAGTACCTCAAGAGAACACAGGACTTATAACAAAAATCACTGCTACTTGGTGCGGACCATGCGGTGGATGGGGCTGGGAAGCGATGGAAGGCTTAATGGCTTCTCATGGCGACAATAACATTGTCACATCACTTTATGCTCCTTCTTCCAGTGAGCTTTACAATACAGGAGCCGAAGAATTGGCTGCGGAAATTGGTTTTGGTGGAACACCGAATTTTTCAGGAAACGGACTTGATCAAGGTACCGCTGCTGCCTCAGTTACTACTATTGTAGACACATTTAACACTGAAGCTCCGGTTATCGCTAACGCGGCATTTGAGATTCAGAACGTTGATAATGACACATTAATTATTAGCATTAAGACTAAGTTTTTTGAGAATGTGGATGGTACATTTATCTTGAAGCCATTCTTAGTTGAAAATCATGTGGAGGAAGAGCAAACTGGCCAAACAGGAGATGTTCCTCACCATAATGTGCATAGAGGCGCTTTTACTCCTTTGACTGATTCTACGAATATCATTCTATCGGGTTCTGCAGCGCAAGGAGACATCATTACAAAACGTTATATGATGGTTTACGATCCTTCTTGGAAGTTGAGTGAGATGTTTATTGCCACCACACTTTGGATGGAGAATCCATTAGATCCTGCAGATCTTCTTTACGTTAATGGTTCAAAAGAGCCTCAAGCTGGAGAGTTGGCTTTTAGCATGGGAACACTTGATGGAGATCTTCCTGTAGTGATTGATCCAGGACTATGGCCAGTGGGAGTTGAGGAGATTGCTGAAATGAATTTTTCTGTTTTCCCTAATCCTGTAAGTGAAATGTTGAATGTGAAACTAACCTTGGATGCAGACTTCACAGTTACTTTGACAGATATTTTAGGTAAGCAAATTTTTACTGAATCATATACTTCAACTTCTTCAACAACGATAAATGTTGCTGATTTTCCTGAAGGAATATACATGCTTCAACTGAATGCTGGTAATGAAGTATTTTACGATAGAGTAATTGTAAAGTAATACTCTAATTAAGGACGAAATTTCAGGCCTCTGCTTATGTAGGGGCCTTTTTTAATGCCGTAATTTCAGATCTGTTAGTTTCGGCATATACATTGATATACAATTTGAAAATTTAAAACATGTATTGGATAATATTGATTGGTTTTGGTTTGTTGAGCTGGTGGGTGAGCCGCACACTGAAAAAAAGATTTAGAGAGTATGCTGAAATTCCAACTTCAAGCGGATTGTCAGGTGCCGAAGTGGCAGAAAGAATGCTGAGAGATAATAACGTTCATGATGTGAAAGTTATAAGTGTTGATGGTGAGTTAACTGATCACTACAACTCTAAGAACAAGACGATTAATTTAAGTAAAGCTGTTTATCATGGACGTAATGTTTCTGCAGCGGCAGTCGCAGCTCATGAAACGGGACATGCCGTGCAGCATGCTACTGCTTATGCAATGCTTAGTTTAAGATCGGCTATGGTTCCCATGGTTAACTTAAGTTCTAAAATGATGAATGTTATTTTCATCATGGCAATACTTGGAGGAGCTGTATTTGGATTAATGCCTCAGATGTTTTTACTAGTAATTGTTGCTCAGGCAATTATTACTGCCTTCAGTTTAATAACCTTGCCTGTTGAGTTTGATGCTTCTGCAAGAGCTTTGCAATGGCTTAATATGAGTAAGATAACGGTAGGTGAGGAACATGAGAAAGCTAAAAATGCCTTGCAATGGGCGGCTAGCACATATGTAGTAGCTACTTTGGCTGCCATTGCTCAATTACTCTATTTTATTATGGCTTTTGGCGGAAGCAGAGATTAAAATCAAACCAATGAGAGTACTTCTTTTTCTTATCGCTTTTGTTTCATCTTCAATTATAACTGCCCAAAGTGCGGTTGAAGTTAGTTCGAAAATCAGATCGGCAACGGTTTATGCGAGAGGCGCGCAGCTAGAACATAGTGCGTCAAAATTTTTAACGTCTGGCAGACAAGTAGTCACCTTTACGGGTTTGTCTTCAGAACTTGATCCATCGAGCGTTAGCGTTTCTTCTTCTGGTGATGTAAGAGTGCTGAGTGTTTCATCTCAAGTGAATCATTTGAAAGAAAGTGCAAAGCCAAAGCGTGTCGTGATGCTTGAAGATAGTATCGAGACATTTGAATTTGATTTGAAGTTCAATCAAAACATGCTGGTAGTTTATGGTGAGGAGCGAAAGATGATTATTGCCAATCAGAAAGTTGGTTGGGAGAAATCAGTCTTCGCAATAGAAGATCTTGAAGACTTATCTGATTTCTATAGAGATCGTTTGGCAGATATCATGCTTAAGGAAATGGAGTTGCAAAGCAAGGAGCAAAAGTTGCAGACTGGTCTTGCTAAGTTGAGGGCTCAATTGTCAGAGCAGAATTCAAAGCTCAGCAGGTCAACGGGAGAGATATTGGTTGAAGTGCAAGTTCCGTCAAATGGAAACACGGAGTTTTCTTTTAAGTACATGGTGCGCAATGCTGGTTGGATGCCTTCTTACAATGTAAATGTTGCCGAAGTTGATCAACCCTTGCAAGTGAGTTATAATGCCAAGGTGTTTCAGAATACAGGTTTGGATTGGGACGGAGTGCAGCTCACGCTAACGAATGCCAATCCTAATTTAAACGGAACTAAACCGACCATTCATCCTTGGAAGCTTTATTTTATTGAACAAGCGGAGCTGTATCGCGGAGGAAGAGCTTCATATAGCAATAAGATGCTTGAAATGGCAGCACCGCAAAGTGCTATGGCTATGGATGCTGAAGAATCTGATGATATGATGGGGATGGAAGTAGAGTATCCGGCCAACGAAGCGGTGACTCAGTTTAGGATAAAAACAAAGCACAATATCCCTTCAAATGGTAAAGCCCAGGCCATCAATATTGATGTATTTACAGTTCCTGCGAAGTATCAATATTATACGGCACCAAAGTTTGATCCTACAGCATTTCTTATCGCGAAAGTTACAGGCTTTGAGGCCTATGACCTTTTGCCAGGCGAGGCTAATTTATTCTTAGCGAATACCTATGTTGGGCAAACATTCATCAATCCAAAAATCACTTCTGATACCTTGGAACTGTCTTTGGGTCGTGATCAGAGCATCGTAGTGAAAAGAGAAAAAATAAAGGACTTTTCATCTACCAAGAAGATTGGTAACTCAACAAAAGAATCTTTGGGTATTGAGTTGAGTATTAGAAACACCAAGGGAACGAAGATTCAATTGATTATTGAAGATCAAATCCCAGTTTCATCCGATAAGGATATTGAGGTTAGTTTGCAAAATGGAGGAGGTGCCAAAGTGGATCAAAACACGGGTAAATTGAGTTGGACAAAAGTTATTTTGGGTAACTCAACGGAGAGTGTAACATTCAAGTATGACGTGAAATATCCTTCTGATCGAAAAATTAATTTATAATTTATTTAGTTAAAATTCAGGTTGTTAGGGGTTGGAATCTCTTAGTGCTGAATTTTTTTTGAAACCTTTTAATGCAGGCATAAGTATAATGCGCTGTTAGTGGTTCAAACTATTCGAAAGAAAGTTTAAGGGGAAAAAGCGGCTTAGGCCGCTTTTTATTTTTCCATCTTCGCTAAAAGAACAAAACCATGCACCCGGATTTAAATACTCTGATTAGAGCTCCTTACTTTGACACGTATTTAAAAACACTTGATTCAGCAAATACGCTTGAATGTCTTCGGTATTCTAAACAGAAATTCATTGATGTAATATCAAATCTTTCTAATGATCAATTGGATTACAGCTATCAATCACATAAGTGGTCGATTAAGGAATTGATAGTCCATTTGATTGATACCGAAATAATTTTCAATTACCGCGCCTTGAGAATCGGTAGAGAATCAGTGGCTCAGAAATTGGAAGGCTTTGATGAGAATGCTTATGCATCTCAAGCTAATCTTGACAACTTAAATAAGGCTGATTTAATTGCATTCTTTTCCTCTGTTCGCGACAGCTCCATGCTTTTGTATAAAACATTTACGAGTGAGCAATTGAATCGAATAGGTGAAGCTAGCAATCATAATGTTCAAGCGAAAGCTTTGTTCCTGATAAACGCGGGACATACTTTGCATCATCTCAATATCATTAATGAGCGATATTTGACCCGATGAATCGCATTCAGACTGCATTTTTAAAAGCATTTTATTTCATCATCACTTCGTTGGTGATTGTTGCACCTGCTTTATACAATCGATATCCTCTGATGTATTTTGATAGTGGAGCATATATGGAAATGGCAGCCAATTTCGAACCAAGCTTTCACAGGGCATTGGGTTACCCGCTGCTAATAAGATTGACAGGATTGTTAGTGAGTAACTGGCCCTTGATTATTATTCAAGGCCTTGTTCTTTCAATTTTAATCTATAAGATTTTACAGCCTTTTACAGAGAAGTCTAAGTTGTATTGGATACATTTTGCTTCGGTTGTTGTATTGAGCTTTTCATCAGCAATGTCATGGTATGCAGCCCAGTTGATGCCTGATATTTGGACATTGATTCTAGTGCTATCAATGGCTGGTTTAATTGTGAATCAAGGGCTTAATGTTAGGTGGCTGGTATTTTATGGAGCCCTTCTTTTCTTTGGGTTATTGACTCATTTGAGTCATATACCTCTCATGTTTCTGATGCTAATAAGCATCGGTGCAATTTGGTTTATTTCTGGGAAACAACTTTTCAAGTTGTCTAAGAAATATTGGTTAGTTCTCATAATTCCTTTTCTAATGGCCTTAATTACGGTTCCATCGTTCAATGCGAAATTTGGCTATGGTTTTCGCTTCAGTCTAGCTTCAAATGCTTTCATAACGGCTAATTTGGGAGAGATGGGGATTTTAAAGATGTATCTCGATGAAAATTGTGATCAGCTTAATTCTGGATTGTGTTTGATCAAAGATGATTTGCCACTTGAAACATCAGGTTACCTCTGGGATCCGAATGGCCCTGTTCCTGCTCACCCTGAAGGTTGGGCTGGAGCGAATGAAGAATATGCAGTAATTGTCAAAGATTTTATGACAAAACCGCGTTATATGAAATGGTTTGCTCTTTCAGCAGTGAAAGCCACGTTCAAACAAATGTTTCAGATTGAAATTGGCAGTGGCCTGCAATATGCATATGGCGAAGGATCATCTCCTTATTGGCCAATGAAATCTCATTTTAAACAAGAATTGAATGAATATTTAGTGAGTGTTCAAAACAAGGGAGATAAGCTTCCTCTTGAGTTCTTCAGAATGGTCAACTATCTCAGTCTTTTCTTTTCGATATTAATCATTGGTTGGGCTGTGCTGCAGCGTAAACTCAGTAATGAGCTAGCGGCCTTATTTATACTTTTCATATTGGCTTATATTTTCAATGCCGCGATTACGGGAGTTTTAGCAAACGTATACGAACGTCTTCAGGTGAGACTCTTGCCTTTGATTCAGTTTTTCGCTATTTTGGTCTTTATCAAATTGATAGGGCCCTCAATTAATGCTTCGGAAAGCTAAATATATTTGGAATCAGGCACCTCTTTTTAGACTGATTTGGCCATTTGTTGGGGGTATTATTATTGCCGTTTTTCTTCCCGTTATAGAGTGGTCACTCATTGGGTTAAGTCTTGTGGTCTTTACTTGCGTTATCTTGGCTTTTGCGAGTTTGTCTTACAGGGCAGTTCCGTCTTTTCTAATGATCCTCTTATTTATTATTGGGTATGTCCATACCTCTTTATTGACAGAGCGTTTATCAGACAATCACTATTCAAACATTGATTTATTAGCCACTAAAAAGTTATTCCTTGGCGAGGTTGTCTCAAATCCAATCGAGCGAACCAAGAGTGTTAAGGTAGAATTGTTGCTTAGTGGTATTGCTGACAGTGGTGCTATAGAGCATGTGGATGGTAGGATACTTGTTTATCTGCAATATGATTCGCTTGCCAAAGATTTGAGGTTCGGTGATGTGATCATGTTTAACTCAAGGCTCAATGCTATTTCCTCACCGCTGAATCCTTCTGAGTTCAATTACAAGCGCTACATGCACTTTCATCAAATTAGTCACCAAGCTTATATCAAGTCAGGTGAATGGAGACTGATGAAAAATGGTGGCGGAATAATTAGATTGGCGCATCAAGCGCAGCAAAATGTTATTGATGTTTTACAGTATTATGGAGTGACTGACCGAGAGCTTGCCATTGTTGCAGCTTTATTGGTAGGTTACAAACACCACCTTACCTCAGATCAAGTCACAGCATTTGCGAGTGCTGGTGCCATGCATGTGTTGGCTGTAAGCGGATTGCATGTTGGAATAATCTTCATGATATTGAACTTGCTTTTCAAACCTCTTCTCAAAGTGAGGTATGGTAAATATCTGAAGGCGTTTCTTTTGCTTATTTCATTATGGGGTTATGCAGCAGTCACTGGTCTTTCGCCATCGGTGACAAGGGCTTGCACAATGTTCAGCTTTGTCATAGTTGGTCAGATGATTAATCGTCACACCAATATTTTTAACACGATCGCCACCAGTGCTGTTTTTCTACTCATCCTTAATCCATTCTATATAGTAGAAGTTGGTTTTCAGCTGTCTTACTTAGCAGTTCTTGGAATAGTATTACTTCAGCCACGTATCTATGAGTTGTGGAAACCAAAATATTGGCTAGTAGAAAAAATTTGGGCGATTACAGCCGTTTCAATGGCTGCTCAATTGGCTACATTTCCTTTGGGATTGCTCTATTTTCATCAATTTCCAAACTATTTCCTGCTGAGTAACCTGGTTGTTATTCCTGCTGCTACCGTGATTTTATGTGTGGGAATAGCACTTGTTACAATTCAATGGATACCGCTTCTTTCCTCTTGGTTAGGCTATTTACTTTATTTATTGGTGCACGGATTGGACCGCTTCATTTCATGGGTAGAAGGTTTGCCAATGGCTTTGATACAAGGTATAGATATTGGAATCTGGGAGACTTACTTGATTTACCTTCTTCTTATTTCGTTATCACTATTTATCATTACTAAACGCTTCAAATGGCTGCCTGCTACGCTCGTTTTATTGTGTGTGATTCAGCTCAATAACATCTTTGAGATGATGGGTCAACGAACTCAAAGTAAAATGATCATCTACAGTGTTCGAGGAGACGAAGCGATTGATTTCATTGTCGGAAATGATCACGTATTTCTGGCAGATAGTTCACTCAGGAATGATTTTGAAAAAATGAGGTTTCATATACATCACAATTGGTGGCAGCATGACTTGAATGAGCCAATTGCATCTTTACCTGAACTCATCCAAACAAATGATTTAATGGAGTTCAGAGATCAGCGACTTCTTATTTTAAACGACTCTAATAGAGTATTAAACTCAATTGAAGTAGATCACCTTTTTGTTCAAGCTAGAACCTTACAGCATCCAAAAGAGGTTTTAGACAAGGTAGAAGCAAGCGTTGTACTGCTCTCGCAAAATTTAGATTGGAAAACAAGAAGTTATTGGGAAACCTTGCTCGAAGAAAAAGGAATAGACTATTGGAATATGAGAGAAGATGGGGCGTATGTTGTTGAATATTGATTTTAGGAATGATGACTAATTTGGCTAGCGGATAAATAGAATTAAAGAAAAAACCAAAAATGCTTTCCCTCAATAAAATGTAAATCGGTCAATTGCTTCTTTATTTCGGATCGTTCAGACGGATTACTCACAACAACTAAGATCTGAGGGTTTTCGATATCCAGCGCTGAATTCTCACTTTCTAGCTTGATGCCATATATGTCTTTGCCGATTTTCTTTTCATTGTTGCAGACCCAACGTGGCGATGATTCCTGTTTATGTATCAATTTTATTAAGTCTTTCCCATTGCGTCCAGCGCCCCATACAACAAGAGGTCTTTCAAGATCACGGTCAATTTTAAAGAAGTATTTCAGCTTCAGTTCAAAATATCTGTTGTCTTTGTATTCTTCCCATGTTCGTGATATTCGGTCAGTTCGATCACGCCAATAGTGCAGTACTTTATCTAAAGGCACGATTTTAAATTGGGCCTGATAAAATTTAAAGCACAAGTCATAGTCTTCTGGATATATGTCTTCAAATCCCCCGACATTAAAAAAGTCATCTTTGTGTATCAGCCAGCAATGTGAAGGGATAACGCACTCTCGATAGATTTCTCGGTAGTGACTTCCTTTTCGAGCAACTTCGTTTAGCCAGGCGTCATATCGTAAAAATCCTTCGCCTACTTCTCCTGTTTCTACAAAGTGTTTTGTTCCACCTGCTACGACATGGCCTTTGCCTTTCTTTTCCCATGCTTCAAGAAGGACGGCTAGTTTGTAGCTCGGCATTATATCATCAGCATCCATTCGGTTTAACAACTCACCTTTGATGTGCTTTTGAGCAGTGATTAATGCGGGATTTAGTTTTTTACCTTCGCTGAGGAAATAGTGAATTCGAGTGTCTTTAGCTTGATACTCTTTTATTATCTCAGCGGTTCTATCATTACTATGATCATCAACAGCGATGAGTTCCCAATTGTCAAATGATTGCTCAATAATACTGTCTAGGCATTCCTTTATATATGGTTCAACATTTTTAGCTGCCATTACAATGGATATCCTAGGGTTGCTCATAGCACGAATATCTAATTTTGAACGAGTGTCTAGAATTAAAGATTGAAACTCTGGTGTTTATCTCAAGAAACGTTAAGTACTTAACGAGAATAGATGTTGCTTATTTGTCAGAATATTGATTTTGTCTAGGCTCGTTAGAGTTAGATGAAGCATATTTGTGACTTCAAAAACCTACAGAATGAACAAGGCTCTATTTTTCGCATCAGTTTTCGCTATAGCAACATCTATAACAATGACTTCTTGTAATAAAGATTACGATTGTAATTGTTCAGTCGATCTTCCAGAACCAGTGGGAGTTTCATTAGATTTTGACACAACATTCACCTTTGAAAAGACAACAGAGGAATTGGCAACTACACAATGCAACGCATACGAAAGTGCTAGTTCAGTGTTGATTCCAAGTGGTGTTAGCTCTTCGGATGCTGATATTGTTTGTGAGCTAAAGTAAGTGGTTAGATTTCAGACAGGGAAAACGTTTCACCTAGTCGAACGCCTTTTTCTGTGTGAATGACATTGCAGCATTCATTAACTGAGTCGTGCTCTAAAAATAGCACGTAGTTATTGTCGGCAGCTTCGTTTAAAAAACTTTCTTTTTCGGTCAATGTCAACAATGGCCTGGTGTCATAACCCATTACATATGGTAATGGAATATGACCTGTGCTTGGTAAAAGGTCTGCCATAAACACGACCTTTTTTCCTTTGTAATTGATGATTGGAATCATCTGCTTATCGGTGTGGCCATCAGCAAAAAAGACATCAATATCCTGAAAAGCGTTCTTGGTTCTGTTTCCATTTACATCAATCCACTTCAACTGACCGCTTTCTTGGATCGGTAAAATGTTTTCCTTCAAAAAGGAAGCTTTCTCTCTTGGATTAGGCTGAGTGGCCCATTTCCAATGGTTTTCATTGCTCCAAAATGTAGCCTTCTTGAATGCAGGGCGAAATGCATTTTTGGACGAATCAAATTCAATGGCACCGCCACAATGATCAAAATGTAAATGGGTTAGAAATACATCCGTAATGTCATCTCTGTGGTAGCCTAGCTTTTTCAAATTACCGTCTAAACTGTCATCACCATGCAGGTAGTAATGGCTAAAAAACTTCTCCGTCTGTTTGTTCCCAATGCCAGTATCAACGAGTATCAATCGATCTCCATCTTCAATGAGTAATGATCTCATCGCCCATGTGCACAGATTGTTGTCGTCAGGTTGATTAGTTCTTGACCATAAGCTCTTGGGGACAACACCAAACATGGCTCCTCCATCTAACTTAAAGTATCCAGTATTGAGTGAGTGAAGTTTCATAATTCAAATAGGGGTTACAATTGCCAAACTTTGTTGGCATCGACACAATTCAAGTCATCGCAAGCACTCAAAAGTCTTTTTACTGTAGCTTTTTCACCTTCTCGAAGCCATTTTCTAGGGTCGTAAAACTTCTTGTTTGGCTTTTCTTCTCCTTCAGGATTTCCAAGTTGGCCTTGCAAATAATCGTGGTTTTTAGCTACAAATGCTCGTACTCCATCCCAAAATGCCCATTGTGTATCGGTGTCAATGTTAATTTTGATTACACCATAACCAAGTGATTCGCGAATTTCTTCATGGGATGATCCAGAACCACCGTGAAATACAAAGTTTACGGGGTTGGAACGTTCAATGCTGAATTTATTACGAATAAATTCCTGACTGTTTTTGAGGATTACGGGAGTCAGTTGCACATTTCCAGGTTTGTACACACCATGAACGTTTCCAAATGCTGCAGCTATAGTGAAGTTTGGACTTACAGAGTTTAAAAGTTCATAGGCGTACGCTACTTCGGCAGGTTGGGTATAGAGCTTAGAACTGTCAATGCTTGTATTGTCTACCCCATCTTCTTCACCTCCAGTAACGCCAAGCTCTATCTCAAGAATCATATCGATGGCACTCATGCGCTTGTGATAATGCATGCAAGTTTCAAGATTTTCTTCAATCGGCTCTTCACTTAAGTCGATCATATGACTTGTGAATAATGGTCTGCCGGTTTCCTTGAAATGCTGCTCTCCAGCATCCAACAAGGCATCAATCCATGGAAGTAATTTTCGAGCGGAATGATCGGTGTGAAGAATAACATCAACGCCATATAATTCAGCCATCATGTGCACATGCTTGGCACCAGATATGGCGCCAGCAATAGCTGCTTTTTCACCTTCATTGCTTACGCTTTTTCCAGCGTAATATATTGCACCACCGTTACTGAATTGAACAATGATAGGTGAATTCGCTTCTTTGGCCGTTTCTAAAACTGCGTTTACAGATTGTGTGCTTACAACGTTTACTGCGGGAAAAGCGAACTTGTTTTTCTTCGCGATTTCAAATAATCTGAGCGCTTCTTGCGCGTTTAATACGCCTGCCATGTGGTTTGTAGTTTGTGAAGTGCAAATGTATCAATCCAAGATTTCTAATGGGCGGTAGCGCGGTCTTGTTTTTTGAATGAGAATACACCACTGATCTCATGAGAGTTGGTTGACGTTATTTTTTATTTCGGTTTCTGTAAAGTGATTTATCCGGAGAACTAGCCATAGATTCTCGGTTAAGATCCATTCCTAAAAAATTTACAATTGTTTCAGAGATTTTGTCAGGGGAATTTATGGCCTCTGTAAAGTCAATTTCAATGACCTCGAAGTTTGGTTGTTTGTGCATCCAATCTAGGGCAGAATTATACTGCTTTTTTAAAGTTTCCTCCATTTGAACAGGATAACTATCTGATTTAGCTTTTCCAGCCCGAACAAGCATCTTATGCTGTGAATTGACGATTTCAACGATGTCTCTCTTCATAACAATCACTTTGTATGTGAAGCTCGGAGAAAGAAACCGAACAAGCGGGCTAACAACTTTTATAGCTTTACCTTTTGCATCTTTAAGCCAATTGTTTCCTTTCATAAGTGCTTTCACATTCTCATGTTCGAAGAATCCATTCGGATTGTTCTCATCCGGAGTACGCAAATTATCTTGATAGATATCAACGCCACCTGAATTCAGCATTTGCATCATCAAGGAGGTGCCTGATCGGGGTAATCCAGATACCACGACCATACTTCCGAGCTTTCGTCCTTTATATGATTTAGCACCTGAAAGCTTATCAATAGATTGACTCGCCTTTGATTTAATATTTTTCGCGTCTCCTCTTTCAACCTGAACATCTTTGAATAGGTTTTCCTTGTCAACCGTATGATTTTTGTAAATCTCATCCAATGCTATTCTGGCTGCACTGAATGAAGGTCGCATCGTTAAGGTTACCTCAAATGATCTTGCTGCCATTTCATATTCACCTAGTCCAACTAATGCTTGTCCAAGCAGAAAATGAGCTGCAGGGTATTGATAAAAGAGTTCGGTTGCTGTCAGTGATGATTCAATTGATTTTTCGTAATCCTTAAGATTTAAAAAGGCCATGGCTAATGCTTTGTGTGATGAAGCATCATGAGCATCAAGCACCAGACATTGCTGGAATGTCTTTACGGCTTCTTTCCATTTATTGAGGCTTAAATAGCAATCTCCGAGACTTTTTAGGATAGACGGGATATTACCAATTTCATTTTGAAGTTCAATTAAAATTTTAAGTGCTTCGTTATATTTCTCCTGTGATTTGAATATATCCGCCCTTGCGAGTTTTAGTGATTTAACCTTTTTATTTTCATCGTCTTCTTGTTCTATAACGTTGAGCATTTCAATGGCTTCTTCGAATCTTTTCATTCTTTTAAAGCATTCCACAATTCTTATTTGAAACCTGTACTCTGGTTTTAAGCCGTTCACTTCTAGTAAAAGTTCTAGCGCTTGCGGTGACCTTCCTGTTGATAGAAAAACTTTTGAAAGGTTGTATTTGAGTTCGATGTCGGTGTTTTCCATTGCCTTGGCCATGTCATCTCCAAGATCTTCAACATAGCCAAGTTCTATGAGTTGCTTTACGGCTTTTTGTGCTTCTTCTTTTGACACCTCAAATGTTTTTGAATGCTCTCCAAAATGTCCATCTACATTCTCCCAACTAGAAATTGTTTTAACCGTTGGAGGTGATTTGAATGCTTGAAGTAGTGGTGTTCCATCCATATCTTCTCCAATAGGTAAACCAAATAGAGTGAGTAGAGTAGGTGTGATATCCAAAATGGATGATCCGTAAATGGTTTGACCTTCATTAAAATCAGGGCCAAAACAACAAATCACACCATGCTTTCTATGCTCAGCGGCCGGACCAGCAGGTTCCTTCGGAAGAGAAAGCGGTCTCATGTGGTCTGACTGAAAGCCATGATCGCTTATGAGGATGACATTGGTATCTGGTCCAACAAGTTTTAAAGTGCGCTCTAGCATCATATCGTGAAAGCGATACATACCATCTACCGCATCCTTATAAATTTCAAAAAGATCTTCTGGCACATTGGGTAATTGAGGTGCTCTAAATTTCATAAAGGCATGACATGCATGATCAATGGCATCGTGATAAATTGCGGTGAGATCCCAGTCAGTGTTTTCTAGAGCCCAGGTTGAGGCTGAATGCACAGTGGCAGCATCTGCTATAATTTTAGATAAGGAGCCAAGTCTTTTATCTTTTTCTTGGTCGATTTTATTTGCCATTGGCAAAAAGGGAAGAATATGTTCTTCTGTAAGTTCATCGGGATGTATTCTGATGCTTTTAAAATGGTCAGCTAACTCACTTGGATGGACTGTGCCAGCATTCATTGGCCAGCCTTTTTTCATTGATTTATTCGCGCGTTGGTATAGGTTTGATACCATTATCCCATCGATTGGTTCGGCTGGGTTGCTGGGCCACCAAGAAAATACATTGGTTTTCTTTCCTTGGTTGGTGAGAATATTCCAAAATGCTCTAGATTTCCTTGAAATAGAAGAAATAGGTCTAACTATACCCGCTTCATGATCAGGCTCTGTAAAGCCATGAATCCCATGTTTATCTGCATACTTTCCAGTTGCAATTGACGTCCATAGCATTGGCGAAAGAACAGGCTCTAGTGTGCTTAAATTTCCTCGCACACCTTTTTTCATCATGCCTTCTAGAGCTGGCATTTGCCCCTTTTCTATGAGTTGGTCTATTACTTTCCAATCAGCGGCATCCCAACCAATTAATACGACTCGTTTAGCTTTCATCCCTTTTTTTCTTTCTGCTTATTCTTTTTAAACTCGAATTGCTTTTTTGAGCGCCAGACTTTCAATCCTTCATAACCGAGTGCCAACAGCCCTAGTGAACCTTTGAGAGGGATGTCCTTCAGTTTATCTTCTTCCTTCATTTCTTTTGTTTGAATACTTGAAATAAAAAAGGCACCACTATAAAGTGGTGCCTGATAAAATTAAATTCAAATTTTTTATTGAATAATAATCTTGTGTGAATGTTGAACAGAATTCACATTCATAGTCACAATATATAGACCAGCAGCAAGATTCAAATTCATAGATGAATTTGCTCCAGAAACTACTTTAGAAGTAACCATTTGACCATTAGTATTGAAAATACTAAGCTGCTTGTTAGCATTGTCCGTGCTGTAGTTCGTAATGTTCAAAACATTTCCATTTGAAAAGATGCTCAAACCTGGAATGTTACTTTCATTTAAACCTGCAGGCCACTCTAGAGTTACCTCTTCTGATGGAGCTGAGAATGAATTCAATTGCGAATCATCACAATTTGCGCCACTCCAAACAAATATTCTGTACGTTCTGTTGCTCGCAATAGCCTCTCCATCAACATCGTTTGCCGCTGCGTCAAGTGTAAGCGTAATGTCAGCACCTGTAGGTGTTACTTCCGTATAATTTCCAGAAACAACTGCTTCTGCTGCTGCTTGATCAAAAGATGAAGCGTTTTCGGCTTTCACTGCAAATACTCGATATGCATCCACGTTAGCGTCTCCACCGGCATTGATTGTAATGCTAATTTCTAGATCTGTTCCGTTTCCTGCATCTCCGATGTCAGAACCAGATATTGCGCTTACTGCCGCTGCAGCAGTAGTAGCCATACTCGTTTGGCTACCAGCTTCTATTCCAAGACAAGCTAAAGCTTCAAAGGCATAATCTTTTAATGTTGCTTGTCCAGCAACCATGTCAAATCTCGCCCAACCATAATGAGTTGCACCATTCAGGTCTAGACGTAATCCTAAATAACCATCAGTAACATTGATCCAATTGCCATATTCTCCAGAGAAGGAAGAAGTAAACGTCTGCCATGCCATTGTTTGAGCTGTGCTTCCACCTTGAAAAGTTTCAGCAGCATTCACGGTGTCTCCCATGTCTAAAACATATGGATACAGGTAAGATCCAGATTGAGCACCTGCCATAGCATTGTTATTCAATGCCACTCCAAACACTCTTTCCACCACTACAGCACCAGCGCTGGCGGTAAATGAATTAGCGAAAAACAGGAAATCGTCTGTTCCGTCATTATTAAGGTCTAGATAAAGCGAATCTCCAATGTTAGCCTGTTGGTCAGGATCTACATCCGTGTAAACAACCTCTTGTGCATCGGCTGCACTAGCAGCGCCAGCAATTGCGCCTGCTGTGAGAGCGTAAGACTTAAGTCTGCTAAGTAAATTTTTATTCATAGTAATTTATTTATAGAATCAAATGTAAATATAGTCAACGTTGGTATACTATAAATTTCTTACTCTTTATCATCTTCACCTACTCAAAACTTAACTCTTTTAAAACTTCAATTGTTGATTGAAACAATGTTTAATCAGAATTATAGTCGTCTCTTCAGAGTATTTTGGCATCAAATAAAAGAATATGCGAATTCATCTCATTGCGATTGGTGGAGCGGCCATGCATAATTTGGCCATTGCTCTTAAAGATAACGGACATGAGGTTTCGGGGTCTGATGATCAAATTTTTGAACCTTCAAGATCAAGGCTTGAAAAAAAGGGTTTATTACCTGAGAGTATGGGATGGAATGCTTCTCGAGTAAGCAATGAAATTGATGCAATCATTTTAGGGATGCACGCCAGAGAAGATAACCCTGAATTGATTAAAGCTCAAGAGCTTGGTTTGTCGATTTATTCTTACCCAGAATTTATCTATCAGCAATCATTAAAAAAGAAGCGAATTGTTATTGCAGGCAGTCATGGTAAAACCACGATAACGTCCATGATCCTTCATGTATTGAAGAAACTGAATTTTGAGTTTGACTACCTCGTAGGGGCACAAATTGATGGGTTTGAAACCATGGTGAGATTGTCCGAGGCTCCTATAATCGTTCTTGAAGGAGATGAATACTTGAGTTCTCCTATTGATCGAAGACCGAAGTTTCACTTGTATCATCCGCACATTGCGTTGATTTCTGGAATCGCATGGGATCACATCAATGTCTTCCCAACGTTTGAGAATTATCTCGAGCAATTTGAAATATTCATTGATCAAATGAAGAAGGAATCAATTTTAATGTTTTGTCAGGCGGATGAAACATTAGTCACAACCGTGCACAAATATGGCCAGCATTTGGATTTAAGACCTTACCAAACCCCACAGTATGAAATTCAAGATGGAAAGTCATTTATCATGAGAGGTTCCCAGAGAACCGAGGTTTCAGTTTTTGGTGATCATAATTTGCAAAACTTGAACGGTGCTATGATGGTTTGTAAGGCGATTGGAATTGTCGAAGATGATTTTTATGCTGCCATTAGAGATTTTAAAGGTGCTGCTCGCAGACTAGAAGAAATAGCACGAAATAATCAAACTGTTGTCTATAAGGATTTTGCCCACTCACCATCAAAGCTAGAAGCAACAGTGAAGGCTGTTAAAAAACAATGGCCAGATCGAAAGCTATTTGCATGCATGGAGCTCCATACGTTCAGTAGTTTAACCAAAGATTTCTTGCTGGAGTATGAAGGGACTATGAAGGACGCAGATGTCGCAATAGTTTTTTACAAGGAAGAGACGCTAGCTCAAAAGCGTTTAGATCCATTATCCAAAGAAGAGGTGAAGAAGGCTTTTGGCAGGATGGATGTCGAGGTGTTTACAAATTCAGATCAATTGAAGGCCAGATTGGAAGAAATAAATCTCGCTCAAGGAAATCTTCTCTTGATGAGTTCTGGAAACTTCGGAGGAATTGATGTAGATGTTTTTGGTAAGTCCTTGATAAACTAGAGCCCGAAAGCCTTTGGTTTGTAACGAAACAAAAGCGTTAAAATCAAAGTATAAAAAAAGCCAATAACCATCAATCCGAAAAGGGTTAACGTAGAGTGAGTGAAGGCATTGAAAACGAATGATGCCGTGTTTCTTACTTGCTCAAGATCCGCTCCATTGCTTCCTGTGGCTTCAACAGCATCTACTGCAGCTTGAATCTTACTAGAAAAGTATGAAGGGTTAATCACTTTATAATAAAGAAAAGTGAAGGCTGAAATGATGATGGCATAGATGGAAACGATTTTCATTCCACTTTTCACGTCCTCAGTAAATACAAGGTTCGGATTTTGTTGTTTCCATATTCGCAACCCGATAAATAATGCCACTAAAAAGCAAAGGAGATAGAAAAATCTCGTGTACATATCAAACGTATCATCAGGGGCGAGAAATATGAAATACAGCATTTTACCTATGATGGAAGCCATAGCCGCTGAAACGGAGATATTGATGATTGGGTTTTTCATAGCACAAAAATGGCTTGTCTTTGCGAACTGCCGTTCGATGTAAGACAAGCCATTAAATTTTTCAATTTAATATCCTAGCCATTCATCGAAATAAGGAACTCCTCATTCGATTTAGTATGGGCCATTTGTTGCTTCAAGAACTCCATTGCTTCAACAGTATTCATGTCTGTTAAGTGCTTTCTTAGAATCCAGATGCGTTGAAGTGTTTCTTTGTCTACCAACAAGTCGTCTCTTCTTGTACTTGATGAAACTAAGTCGATAGCTGGGAATACTCTTCTGTTGCTCAGTTTTCTATCTAACTGAAGTTCCATGTTACCGGTTCCTTTGAATTCTTCAAAGATCACTTCGTCCATTTTAGATCCAGTCTCCGTAAGAGCAGTAGCAATAATTGTTAGTGAACCTCCATGCTCGATATTTCTTGCAGCTCCAAAGAATCGTTTTGGTTTGTGAAGCGCATTTGCATCTACACCTCCCGTCAATACCTTGCCTGAAGCTGGTGAAACGGTGTTGTAAGCTCTGGCTAAACGAGTAATTGAGTCAAGTAGAATAACCACATCGTGACCGCATTCTACCAATCTTTTCGCTTTCTCTAATACGATGTTTGAAACGCGCACGTGTCGATCAGCTGGTTCATCAAATGTTGATGCTATAACTTCAGCATTAACACTTCGCTCCATATCAGTAACTTCCTCAGGACGCTCGTCAATCAATAAGATCATCAAATACACCTCTGGGTGATTCAATGCTATTGCATTTGCCACTTCCTTTAAAATCTCTGTTTTACCAGTTTTAGGTTGTGCTACAATCAATCCACGTTGTCCTTTTCCAATAGGAGTGAAGAGGTCAATGATTCTCGATGACATGGTCTGCTTTCTATGACCAGTTAGTGTGAATCTTTCTTCTGGGAATAAAGGCTTTAAGTAATCAAAAGGAACTCTATCTCTTACTTGAGCTGGATCGAGTCCGTTGATTTTCTCGATACGAATGAGAGGGTAATATTTTTCACCTTCTTTCGGAGGTCTGATGGTTCCTTTAATGGTGTCACCAGTTCGTAATCCGAATAACTTGATTTGCGATTGAGAAACATAAACATCATCAGGCGAAGACAAATAACTGTAGTCGGCTGAACGGAGAAAGCCGTAACCTTCTTTCATGATCTCTAAACAACCTTCGGCACTTACAATTTCATCGAAATTATAACTGTATTCAAATCGTTCTTTCTTCGGTGGGCGAGGTGCTTGTTTTTCTTTTGAATCCCCTTCAGGACGCTCTTGAGAATCATCAGTGTTTTGATCACTTTTCTCGTTTGAAGAATTTCGGTTATCCTCGTTTCTAGGCTTATTATGTTCTCTTGGACCTCTAGGTTGTTTTGAATCTTGAGATTCGTTTTTCTCCTTTGGCTCGTTGTGTTCTCTTTTGGCGTGAACCGGCTTTGGATGATTAGGTTTTGGGTGAGCTGGCTTCGGATGAACAGGTTTTGCAACAGCATCAGTTTTAGCTGCTGAATCAACTTCTTTTGGTTGAGGAGCAGGTGCTGCTTTTTCGGTCGAACTCGAACTATTCTCTTCTGGCAGCACTATTCTTTTGCGCTCGCGCTTTTGCTCTGGTTTATGCTCTGGTTTGTTCTCGACAGCTTTCGGAGTGTCTTTAGAAACCTCTTTAGATGGCAATAATGCCTGATTATCTAAGATTTGATAAATCAAATCTTGTTTTTTTAGCTTTTCGTATTTGCTAACGTTAAGACCGCTGGCGATCTCTTTTAATTCTGATACGAGTTTTTCGTTCAGTTCAATTATATCGTACATAAATGTAATTCTTGATCTTTAAATCAATCAATAAGTAAAATTTTGAGAACCCATTTCGAAGTCAAGACCTTGATTAAGAAATCGAATAGTGGGTGTAAATGGACAGTTGCGTAGAACCGCACTGCAATAATAGAATAGTTTTTAATATATGTAGCGATTGATTTACAATTTTTGCAATCAATTTAATTACACATGATTCAAAGAATTCAATCATTATATCTCTTTCTGAGCTTACTCTTAGGCCTGATATCTCTATTTATTCCATGGGCTACATATGAGCATGGAGAAGTCGCTTACGTTTTTGAGGCATTTCATTTCAATGCGGAATTGATCAATACAACGGCAACCAGTTTGTTGATTATCCTTCTTTCAGCGTTGGTTGCTGTCGGCTTAATATCCTTTAAGAATAGAAAATTACAAATGAGATTGATTAAGACCGCGATGTTTTTGTCAATGATGCTTCTATTGGGTTTTGCCTTTGATCACTATCAAAACATTGAACGTTTGAAGGCCTTAGGTGAGGTAACGATGTCTTATGGCTTTCCCATCATCTTTCCAGTGGTTAATCTGATATTGCTCTGGCTTGCACATCGCGGAGTTAAAAAGGATGAAGATTTGATTCGGTCAGTAGACCGTTTGAGATGATCTAGAACCCAGTTCTATGGCTTCCATATTCTGAATTTCCCCTTCTACAATATCAAAACGGCAAAGCGTTCGGATATGATGAAACCCGCTTCTTCCTGCCGCGCCAGGATTGAGGTAGAGCAGTTTATTGTCAGAATCAAACTTGATTTTAAGGATGTGTGAATGTCCACATATTAAAAGCCCTGGATTGTGCGCTTGAATAATTTCTTTCGTTTGAGTATTATACTTTCCAAATGATCCTGCAATGTGAATCATGGCGATTTTTAACCCTTGACGCTCTTCAATGATGCATTCAGGAGTTCTTTTTCTGACGTCAGTGCCATCAATGTTGCCATATACTGCATGCACGGGAGCCAGTAATTCTAATTCATCTAAAACGGAGGATTTACCAATATCTCCTGCATGCCATATTTCATCACAATACTCTAAGTGGTGAGCAATGCGTTCATCCATATGGCCGTGTGTGTCACTTATCAGTCCTATCTTCATGTTTTACTTTTTCACATTCCACCTGTCGGCAACTATTCAATGCAACTATTATTTCCCCTAAAGGACGTCTTACATTTGGCCTTAACATTATGAAATCTATCGTATCAATTACCAACTGCAATATTTACATCGATAAACACTTGGTCTTATCAGATGTAAATTTCGATATCAACAAAGGCGAGTTCATTTACCTGATCGGGAAAACCGGAACAGGAAAAAGCAGCCTGCTTAAAACATTGTATGGTGAACTTCCTATGACCGATGGCGGTGGAAGAATAGGGGAGTTTGACCTCAGAAAGCTCAAAAGAAAGCAAGTTCCATTTTTAAGAAGAAATTTGGGGATTGTCTTTCAAGATTTTCAATTATTGACGGATAGGACTGTAGCCGAGAATCTAATCTTTGTGATGAAGGCCACTGGATGGAAAGACAAGCAGTTGATGAAGGAGCGTATTGAGGAAGTGCTTGAAAAAGTGGAGCTTGGTACAAAAGGTTTCAAAATGCCATATGAATTGAGTGGAGGAGAGCAACAGCGCGTGGCTATTGCGCGGGCTCTCATCAACGATCCAGACTTGATTTTGGCGGATGAGCCTACAGGAAATCTCGACCCCGAGACTTCAGATAATATATTGAAGTTGCTATACGACATTAGTCAGTCGGGTAGGGCGATTCTAATGGCCACTCATGATTACACGCTCATGAGTAAATATGGCAATAGAACATTGCGTTGCGATGCAGGAAGGGTAATTGATTCATTGATTGAATCTTCTCCGCAAAAGCCACCATTACAAGAAACAGACTAAGCATGCTGAGCATACTTATTCCTATTCATGAATTTGATGTAAGGGAGTTCGTTAAAGATTTGTCCTTATTGAGTGTAGCGCTTGATCAGCCCTGCGAAATCATTTGCTTGGATGATAAAAGCTCCGATGAATATCGGGCGCTAAATTCGTCCATAGCAGCGTTGGAAAACGTTTCATACCAACAATCCGAAATTAATCTTGGCAGAAGTGCCGTGAGAAACGCCTTAGCAGATCTCGCGCAGTTTGATAACCTAATATTTTTAGACTGTGATGGTAAGGTTGTTCGTGAAGATTACTTAGAAAAGTATGCAGCCATAAGCGCATACGATGTTGTGTACGGAGGTCGCATCTATCAAGAAGATCGTCCGGTAGCGGCTGAATTAAACTTTCATTGGTATTGCGGAATGGCCAGAGAAGAAATACCAGTTTCTATTAGAATTCAGGCGCCTTATAAGTCGTTTATGACCAATAACTTCATGGTGAAAAAGTCGGTGTATGAAGACATCAGAATGGACGAAAAGGTCAAAGGCTATGGTCATGAAGACACCTTGTTTGCGATGAATCTAAAGCGCAAAGGGTATAGCATCACTCATATCGACAATCCAATAGAACACATTGGTATTGAAGATGTGGATGTGTTTTTAGAAAAATCAGCCAATGCTGTTGCCAATCTCGCGCAGTTAATGACTCAAAAACAAGTAGATGAGAGTATCAAACTTGTTCGGTACTACCGAAAGCTCGAGCGCATAGGTTTGGTTGCCTTAGCGTCTAAAGTCATCATGGCATTTGAGCGTCCGATAATGAGAAGCTTGAAAAGCGCTGCGCCCAATTTACTCTGGTTTGACCTTTGGAAACTGGCGTTGCTTAGCAAGGAAATGCAAAAGCTAGGCTAAGTATTACCAACCTCCGCTGGCACCGCCTCCGCCAAATCCGCCTCCACCGAAGCCGCCTGATCCGCCACCGAATCCACCTCCGATAAAAGGGCCGCCATAAAAGCGTCTTCCGCTATTGTCGTATCCAGTATAGCTTCTTTTTCTTCCGAAAATGCTGTACAGAATGAAGATTGCTTCGCTAAATGTCTGAAAAACGAATTAAAACTCTGGGTTGCTCAAAGAGTTGCGCATTTGACGATAGTGCAGCCTCGTGCTGATCCAATATTTTTCACTGTAATCAAATACACCATCAATAACGTCAAATTCTACTATTGCGGATGGAAAGTCAGTTACGAAATCAGAGTTTTCATATTTCGCATACTTGCTTTGATGTTCTAATTCGATGATGAATACAAATCTGTTGTCTAGGATTTCAGTGACTTCTTTAGATACATGCGTATAAATGCCTACACGTTTACTAATGAACTTGTCATATGCGATTTCAATGGTTTAGTAACTGTCTGATTCCAGCTTCCAAGTAATTTTAGCCGGGGCGTTTTCTTTGATTCCGATAAGCTTATTCTTATCGTAGATGCTGATTGTAGTACCTTTTATGGATTTACCATTTTCATCCATAACCTTGAATTTGACTTTCACAGGAATTGCAACAGATTGAAAGGCAATTAGAATCAACGATAGTAGCGTAATTAGTCTTTTTATTATTCCTATATTAAGTACTACTCAAAAATATGATAATCAGTTTGTTAAGTCTTATTTTTTCAGTTGAGATAGGTCATGTTTATATATGATTCAGAAGGCACTTTTAAATGCTGCTTATTACCTCTATTTTTAGCAAAATTTAGTGAAGATGAAATTGATTTCATGGAATGTTAATGGTGTTCGGGCTGCGGTAAGCAAAGGCTTTGTTTCAAAACTTGAAGAGTTGGATCCGGATATTATGTGTTTGCAAGAAACAAAAGCCCAAGATGATCAAGTGAGAGAAACTTTATTTGGGATTGGCTATCACCTCTACAGCAATAGTGCGGTTAAGAAAGGTTATTCAGGAACCGCCATTTTGACAAAAACAGAACCTCTGCAGGTTATCAATGATATGGGGATTGAGGAACACGATCAGGAGGGTCGGGTAATAGCGGCAGAATTTGAAGATTATTGGGTGGTTACTGTGTACACTCCTAATTCAAAAAATGAATTGCTTCGACTTGACTACAGAGTCGAGTGGGATAGAGATTTTTTAAAGTATGTTTCAAATTTGAATAAGAGCAAGCCTGTCATTGTATGTGGTGACTTGAATGTAGCTCATAAACCACTTGATATAAAAAATGATAAAAGCAATTACGATAAATCACCCGGCTACACACAAAAGGAGATTGACGGAATGGATAATTTGATCAGTGCGGGTTTTACAGACTCCTTCAGACAGTTTTATCCTGATCAGGAGAAATTTTCGTGGTGGAGTTTTAGAGCAAACGCCCGCGCAAGAAACATTGGCTGGAGAATCGATTACTTTTTGGTAAGCGAATCGTTATCACCAAAACTCGAGGATGCATTTATTTTGGATGAGGTAGAAGGCAGCGACCATTGTCCTGTTGGAGTTTCGTTTAAATAACGGTAACTAGTTCACTACTGGGAGCTTTAAATGAGCCGATTGGTGCGTAGAAGCAGTCATTTTTCTTTAAGAGGCTCTCGATATCATCTTTGCTTTTAGGGTTTACTGCAATGAGCAACCCACCGCTGGTTTGAGGGTCACACAATAACTGTAATTGACGGGCATTGAGCTTTGATACTTTGCTTGAAAAAGCCTTGAAATTCCGCATTGTATTGTCAGGCATCACAAATTTGGTGAGGTATTCCTGCAGAATAGCATCGTCAATGAGAGGAACTTTATCGAAGTTTATTTCTGCACTGAGTTCCGCCCCTTCACACATTTCGATTAAATGTCCTAGCAATCCAAAGCCCGTTACATCAGTAATTGAGTTCACGCCTTTTTCAGCGCCAAGCAATTCTCCGACCTTATTCAATTTGGTCATAGTGGATGTCGCAAGTTTAACTTCTTCAGAACTCGCTAATCCACGTTTTAAGGCCGTTGCTATTATTCCAACACCAATTGGTTTAGTGATGTAGATTAAATCACCGGATTGAGCTCCTGCGTTGGTTTTAATTTGGTCATGAGAAATCAGGCCGGTTACGCACAAGCCGAAAAATGGTTCTTTGCTCTCAATGCTATGACCTCCAGAAAGACTTATTTCAGCTTCTTTGCAAATTTCTCTCGCTCCGGCTATTACTTCTGCTGCCAGATCTGCACCAAGCATTTCCAGCGGCCAGCCGAGAATGGCGATGGCGGTAATTGGTTTTCCGCCCATAGCATATACATCACTTATGGCATTTGCAGCGGCTATTTTTCCAAATTCATATGCGTCATCAACAATGGGCATGAAGAAATCTGTGGTGGAAATTATCGCTTGACCATTTCCAATGTCTATCACTGCGGCATCATCCGAGGTGTGGTTGCCAATAAGTAAATTGGCTTCGCTAGAAGATGTTCGAGCATTTTTTAAAATGCGTTCGAGGTCAGCAGGTGCTATTTTGCATCCGCATCCAGATCCATGACTAAATTGCGTTAAGCGAACAGGCTCGATTTGTTTTCCTTCATCCATGTGATCAATATTTCAGCACCTTCTTCAGGTGTTTTGTCTTTTAAGCTGAGTGTAAGAATAGGCGTGCGTTTCACTTTTCCCATGCTGTTCATATAAGCCTTATCGTAATAGCGGACAGCAATTCTAGCAGCCGCCTCTAAGTTTCCTTCATCTATGTATTGGTATGCCGCGATTAAGTATTGACCACCTATTCTTTTTTCAATTTTCTTGAATGAGTGTTTCAGATCGCCAATTTCCCCCTCACCGTATAAAGCACATAGGATTTGTATGCGCTCTTCTTTAGGGCGATTAACTATGATAAGTGGAGCCTGTTTCACGCTTTGGTGAAAATTCATGTTGAGGTAAACATGGCCAATTAATTTACTCTCGTCTTCAATCCAAATGGGTTCTGAAGTGTCAAAGTTTAATAATTGATGGGCGAGTCGGTTTTCGAACTCTTCTGAACTCGGTTGTTTCCTGCCTGAAGGACTGAACGCTGAACCTCTATGATTGGCAATACCTTCTAAATCAATGACTTGCTGTCCATTTTTTTTCAATTCATCAAGAAGGTCTGTTTTTCCCACTCCTGTAAAACCGCCTATCGTCAATAGCGGATACTCTGCTTCCAAAAGCGACATTACTTCATTGCGCCAAGCCTTATACCCACCAACGATTGTGTTTACGTTGAATCCAGCTGTTTTCAGCAGCCAAGACATTGACCCACTTCGCATACCGCCTCTCCAACAGTAAATGTTTAATGCTCTATCAGGAGCGATTTCATTTGCTTGATCAATAAATGAGCTCATTTTTGGGCCAACGAAATCAAGACCTAATTTGATTGCCTCTTCTTGTCCTTTGGTTTTGTAAAGCAATCCAACCTCGTGTCTTTCTTCATCACTGAACAAAGGCAGTGATTGTGCGCCTAATACATGACCTTTTTCAAACTCACTGGGCGATCGCACATCGATAATTGGCAGTCCATTAAATAATATTTTCGAGGGGTTTTCGGCCATTGCTCAAATGTACTTTCATTATTGAGTTTTGGAGAGATCTTGTTTAAAACTAGCGGTGATAAAATGGTCAAATCACGTGATTTCCCCATTTCAAATACTAGATTTACAAAACAAATACTAACCATGACAGATTTAGATATTGCAAGAAAAGCAACGATTCAACCCGTAAATTCTATCGCTCAAAAATTAGGTCTAGATGTTGATTTGATTGAACCGTATGGTAGGTTTAAGGCTAAGCTTCCATTAGATTATATCGATAATAAGAAACTGGATAAGTCCAATTTAATTTTGGTTTCTGCTATTTCTCCGACACCTGCAGGTGAAGGGAAAACAACTGTTTCTATTGGGCTTTCGGAGGGAATGAATAGGATTGGCAAACAAACAACGGTCGTTCTTAGAGAACCTTCCTTAGGACCCGTTTTTGGAATTAAAGGCGGAGCTACGGGTGGTGGTTACAGTCAAGTGCTTCCTATGGAGGATATCAACTTGCATTTTACGGGAGATTTTTCTGCGATTGAAAAGGCTCATAACCTCCTATCTGCGCTTATTGACAATACGATTCAAAACAAGAAGAGTGAAATTAAATTGGATCCTCGAACGATCGCTTGGAAGCGCGTAATGGATATGAACGATCGTGCCTTGCGCAAGATTATTGTTGGGTTAGGAGGAACTGCGATGGGAGTGCCTCGTGAGACAGGCTTTGATATTACCGCAGCGTCTGAGATCATGGCAATTTTATGTTTGTCTGAAAACCTCGAGGATTTGAAGAATAGAATGGGGAATATTTTTATTGGATATACCTATGATAAGCAACCCATTTATGCGCGAGATTTAAAAGCTCACGGTGCAATGGCCGCCTTGATGAAGGATGCGATCAAACCGAATCTGGTGCAAACATTGGAGGGTAATCCAGCGATAATACACGGTGGTCCTTTTGCGAATATTGCTCAAGGAACGAACTCGGTTATCGCAACGAAAATGGGCATGTCTTTGAGCGATTATGTTGTTACGGAGGCTGGATTTGGGTTTGATTTAGGAGCCGAGAAGTTTTTGGACATCAAATGCCGAGCTGCGGGTTTAAGTCCAAAAGCATTGGTGCTCGTGGCAACGCTTCGTGCTTTAAAATATCATGGAGGAAAATCATTGAAAGAATTGAACGATTCTGATCCTGAAGCGGTAAGAAGGGGATTGCCGAACATGGAAAAGCATTTGGAGAATGCTAAAAACTTCTGTTTGCCCGTGGTAGTAGCCATTAATCAATTCACATTTGATACACCTGAAGAAATAGAAGTAGTAAAAAACGCATGCGATAAACTCGGTGTAAAAGCAGTTCTAGCGAATGTCTGGGGTGAAGGTGGGAAAGGAGCTGAAGAGCTAGCCCATGCAGTTTCAGATGCCGTTGATGCATGCACCGGTGCATTTATTTCAACTTACCAGTTAGAAGATTCGGTAGAATCAAAAATGGAGCAAATCGCCATGAAAATCTATGGAGCAGACGGAATCAAAATTTTGGCAGGTGCCCAAAAGGATTTGAAAAAGATCAAAGATTTGGGATTGGAAGGACTACCAATTTGCATGGCAAAAACTCAGAAATCATTATCTGATGATCCGAAGCTTCTCGGCAGGCCAACTGGTTTTACGTTGACCATACGCGAAATAGAAATTGCAGCTGGAGCGGGCTTTTTGGTGCCAATAACTGGTGATATGATGAGAATGCCCGGCTTGCCTTCACAACCAGCCGCAGAGCGAATAGATATTGATAAGGACGGAAATATTAGTGGCTTGTTTTAAGGCTTAGTTGCTTGGATGGTATATACCATCGGAATTTTGTTTCCGTGTTTCATAAAACGGAATTTACCTTTTTCGAACTCTTCTAACCCTTTGAAGCAATCGTAAGGGGAGTAGTCAATTTCCTGCAATGATACTATGGTCATTGTCTTAGAAACGAGAGATGTGAAAACTTCTGCAATGGAATGATTCCAAGTTATTTCTTCTAGGTTCACTTCAGCTTCATTGTCAGCGTATGTGTTCTCGTTGTTTTCAATGATGGGAGCGTCTTTGAAATAGTTGTAGACAATTGAATTTATGTCTTGATCAAACATCCAAATTATCGGGTGAAACTCAACAAATACAAATTTCCCTCCGGGTTTTAAGAACTGGTCTATTATGGAAGCCCATTTATCCAAATCAGGTAACCATCCTATGGTGCCATATGAAGTGAAAACAATATCAAATTGTTGATCAAGATGCTGTGGTAAATCATAGATATTACAGCAGATGAATTTGGCGTTGGCTTCTGTTTTGCTGGCAAGTTTGCGAGCTTCATCAATGGCTGCGTCTGATAGGTCAACACCCACTGCGTCAGCACCCATGCGAGCTAAAGAGATCGTGTCTTGACCAAAATGACATTGTAAATGAAGAATACTTTTACCCTTTACATCGCCCAATAATTCCAATTCAATGGAATTGAGCGATGATCTTCCCTCAATAAAACTAGGATTATCGTAAAAGTCAGAATCTATATGGAACGAAGTTTTCTTGTTCCATAGATTCTTATTGATATGGGCGAAATCTTCTTCAGGATTCATTTTCGCCCATTTCGAATATTAAGAAGTGCGTTTCACACGAACTGCGTTCATTCCTTTAGGTCCTCTTTCGACCTCAAACTCAACGCTGTCTCCTTCTTGAATGTTATCAATTAATTCGCTCACGTGTACAAAGTACTTTTCTTGAGTATCGGTTTCTTTAATGAAACCAAAACCTTTAGAATCGTTGAAAAACTCAACTTTTCCTTTACGTTCTGCTGGCATTGCTTCTTCAGCTTCCTTTTTAGGAACGCTTACTTCAATGCTCTCAATATCAATTTCTACCTTCTTCTTTGTTGGATCTGGTTGTTCGTCAACAATTTGACCATTCTCATCAACCCAAGCAATCATATTATCAAGGCCACCTCCTGAAGAATTACTTTTTCTCTCTTCTTTTTTAAGAAGCTTATCTTGTTTTTTCTTAAGACGTTTTTTCTCTTTTTCTTTCTTGTTGAAGGTTTCTTGCGATCTCGCCATTATGTGTTTTTAGTTTTAAATTTACTCTAGGTGATATATTAGATTACCTAAAGCTATCCTTTTCGAGGTGGCAAAGATATCAGATTATTATTAATTTGATCTTACTATCTATGTGAAGTAGGGCTGAGTGAGGGTCTTAGGGTTTTTAAATGCTAAAATCCATGCAGGTCAAGGTCGTCTGTGTAAGTTAGTTTAATCCATTTACCCATTTTCTTTTGGATCACCTTAAAATGGTGCAGCTCGTCTTTTGTCACGAAAGTGATCGCCTTACCTGAAGACTCAGCACGTCCAGTTCTTCCGATGCGATGGATGAAATCCTTTGGTGATCGAGGTAATTCGTAATTAATGACGACAGGGAGAAACTCAATATCAATTCCCCGAGAAAGTAAATCTGTTGCAACCAAAACTCGAAGCTTGCCAGATTTGAAATCTGCTAAAGCAACAGTTCTGGCTCTTTGGCTTTTTTTGCTGTGGGTAGCTTGAGCTTCGATTCCATTTTTTGTCAATTTCTCAGCGACCTGATCTGCCTTGTAGACTGTTGACGTGAATATGAGAACTTGTTTTAGTTCTTGTGACTTAATCAAATACCTCAATATTGGACCTTTTTGCTCGTCCAGCACTAAGTATGCAGATTGGTCAATTAAATCAATGGCATCTTTTTCCTCTTCTATTTTTATCTCAACGGGCTGTTTGAGAATAAGTCGGTTTATCCCATCTATTTCTTTGTTGAGCGTGGCTGAGAAGAGTAAGTTTTGTCTTTGCTTGGGTAAAAAGGAAAGTATTTTATCCATTTCCTCTTTGAATCCAAGGTTGAGCATTTTATCAGCTTCATCCAAAACGAAAACATCGACTTCGTTTAGATTCATTGCATTTGATTCCTTGAGCTCTATCAGTCGACCAGGCGTAGCAATGAGGATTCTAACTCCTTGCATTTGGATCATTTGGGGATTGATAGATGCTCCACCAAATACTACTAAACTTTTTATAGGAGAACGCAGAGCAGATGAGAACAACTTAAAAGTCTCAAAAACCTGAACAGCCAATTCACGTGTAGGAACTAATACAAGTGCCTGAATATGCCTGTTTTTGGGCTCCGGCTTATTCTGCAGATTCGCGAGAATTGGGAGTACATAACTTGCTGTTTTTCCCGATCCCGTTTTGGCTATTCCAAGTACATCTTTTTCGTCTAGAATGGCTGGAATAGCCTGTGATTGAATAGGGTAGGGCTTTGTGTAGCCTTCTTTAGAAAGAGCTTTAACGAGTGCGTTAGGAAGGCCTAAAGAATCAAATGTCATGGTTGAAATGGAGCTTAGAATTCAGTGGCTAGTTTCTCTTCTTAAAGAATTTCTTTCCCTTTCCGCCTTTTGATGAATTTCTCTTATCGGTAGCGTTCGGACTCCATTTTGGACTTTCTCCAATATGCTCAGGAATTGGGACTTTTAGAATTTCACGTTCTATGAGTCTCTCTATGCGTAAAAACTTATACATATCATCAGGATTCACCAAGGTAACTGCAATACCAGTGGTTTCAGCTCTAGCCGTTCTTCCAACTCGGTGCACATAATCTTCGGCATCGCTAGGAACATTGTAATTGATGACCAGATTGATATCCTTAATGTCGATACCTCTACTCATAACATCCGTAGCTACTAATACTCTTGTTTCTTTTGACCTGAATCTATTTAATACGGCCTCTCTTTCAGATTGAACCAAATCAGAGGATATGCCTTCAACTTGATATTCTTTGTTTCGCAAAGTTCTTACGGTATCGCTTACTTCTCTTTTGGTGGAGCTGAATATGATAATGCTCTTGCATGATGGCTTGTCATTGATTAACCACTTGATAAATTCTGCTTTTTTCATGTCATAGCAGAGGTAAACCGCTTGCAAAACACCTTCAGCTGGTTTAGAAATAGCGATCGTAATTTCTTCTGGTGACTTGAGGATTTTTGAAGCTAAATCTCGAATTTTTGATGGCATCGTAGCGCTAAACATCAGTGTTTGCCTTTGCTTCGGCATATAGCTGAAGATGCGGAGAATGTCATCATGAAAACCAATATCCAACATTCTGTCTGCTTCATCAAGAATTACATGTCCTACTTGAGTCAGGTTCATATAACCCATGTTAAGGTGAGCTATAAACTTGCCCGGGGTTGCTACAATAATGTCGACACCATTGGTGATGGCTTTTTTCTGTTCTTCCCAATTATCGCCATCTCCACCGCCATAGATGGCAATAGAAGCGATATCTGTAAAGTAACTAAAGCCTTGAATTTGTTGGTCTATTTGGATGGCTAATTCCCTTGTAGGAACGATTACTACAGTGCTAATAATATGGTTTCTCTCTCCTTCAAGTAGTTGATGGATCACAGGGAGAATAAAGGCTGCAGTTTTACCAGTACCTGTTTGAGCACAGGCAATAAGGTCTATGCCGTTGAGTATTTGAGGTATCGCCCTTTCTTGTATTGGCGTTGCTTGATCAAACCCCATATATGAGATTGATTCTATAAGCTGTTCGTTGAGTCCGAGTTCTTTAAAATTCACGTGGTAAAGTTGGCTATAAAATCAATGGCTTTTTGTTCGTGCCAAAATTGTTTGCGCATTAGTGTGTCAGAAGCAAACCCTACGTGACCTCCAAACTCGGGAGTGAGAAGCGTTGTAAAGGCGTTTTGATCACAGTCATCATAGGGGTAGCAACTGTCCGAAAGAAAGCTGTCGTTTAGCGCATTGATGATCAAGGCTGGCTTTTGAATTGATTTTAAAAACTGCTTAGAACTTGATTTTTGATAGTAATCACCAGCGCTGTCAAACCCATGTGCAGGAGCGGTATAGGCATCATCAAAATCATGAAAAGTACGCGCTGATTTTATTTGGTGTGGGTTTATTCCTGATTTGGGAAATCGTTTGCCTTTGTCCAGCGCTTTGCTTTTTAATTGCCTTAAAAACCGTGATAGGTAAAGAGCGTTTTCTGTGGTTGATAATACGGATGACGAACCTGCTAAATCAACCGGTGTGCTGATCGCAACGCAGCTTTTGACTCGCGGGTCTGTATTGCCTTCACCCATATATTTTAATGCAACATTTCCTCCAAGACTGAATCCAATGAGATGAATGGATTCGTAGTTCTGAAACTCGCTCATTAACAATGCTAAGTCGTCTGTTTTTCCGCTGTGATAGGATTGGAAAGTAGAGTTTGGTCTTCCGCTACACCCTCTGAAATTCATGCAAAGCGTATCAAAACCATTCACTTGAATGGCTTGAGCCATGCCCTGGATATATTTAGAAGTGCTGTTCCCTTCTAAGCCATGCAAAAGGACAACAGCCGTTGAAGATTTGTTGGAAAGAATATCGACATCAAAGAAATCTCCGTCAGGAGTAATTATAGTTCTGCGTTTGAAGTTTTGCCTTTTGGTTGGCCTTAGCTTGTTTGGTAGGATGGTTGCCAGATGCCCATTAGAATGTAGAAATGGAGGGCGGTAATCAACCATTTCGAGCAACTTTTTTAAGTCCGTAAATGACTTCTTCCATGCCGTTGCTTTTGAGGGTCAAAACCAATGATAGTTGAGTGCCTAAGCTTCCTTTTGGGAAACCTTTCCGATTGAACCACTCTAAATATGAAACAGGCAAATCAGCTAGGATTCGGCCTTCGTATTTTCCAAAAGGCATTTTGGTGGTTACGATTTTCAGCAGCTGTTCTTGATCCTTGGTCACCTTAAAATTATGGATTGACTGAAGTAAGAACCCTCTGTTTTTAATAATAACTGATAGACTCCTGGATTGAGGTTCAATGAGAAGGTGATGCATTCTTTCATGGTGAGAGGTATCATTATTTGTTAAATTAATATCCATTACATTTTTACAACTCAAACTTCCAATTTTTTGTTTTGATTGACATTTATTACATAAGGTTATAAACTAAACAGCCAAACGATATTTGAATGATTGCTTTTAGGAGTAGTTTAATTCGGTATCTTTTTCTTCCCGTTGAAATCCCTGCGTAAATAATGCTAATAAAAGAACTAAAGAGTAATTGCATAATAATATCCCCCTACACCATCTAAATATGGTTTGTGGCGATGGCTGGCATATGGTGTCAAAGCCTTGTATATTGCATCATATACTACTATCAATAAATTTGACAGAAAATAAGAGATTAAAATTTTTGTAATCATTTTTAATATCTCTGAGTCAAATGTCCCCTGTTTGTCTAACGCTTTGTATAAGAGGCGTTTTAATGCCTTTTATACATTGTTGGGTGTAGTTTTATAATATTCTAATAATTTATCTAAGCTGATATAAATACCTCTTTTATTTCTGAATAATTATTGACGTCCAAAATATAAATGCATTTAAAACCATTAAAAGAAAAGCTGGCAAAGAAATCCAAACGCTATCTTTTAAATTTATTCTAACAATGAGGCCAGCGAACATAAGTAATGCAAGACCCAGAGATGAAATGATAAGAAAAAAATTAAATTTAAGGCCCACTAATAAACCTAGAGCTCCAATAATTTCTAGCAAAACGGTTGTTAATCCTATTTTCTCTAAACCAAACCTCTTAAACTCGTCTTTCATATGTGGTGTCCTAAAATATGCAAAAGCATATGCGAAAAAGGAGAAACTTGATATTAAAGCAGCTATCGTAATCAAAGACATCCTTATTTATTAAATTGAATAATATGCTATAAAAGCACTCAGAACCAAAAGAATAAGAGATGGTAAATGTTTAATAAATGGATTACTTATTTTTAAATGAAAATATTGAGCACCAATCATTAATAGACCCATAAGAATAGAAGGAATAAGAACTAATGAGGAATACCAAACACCCACAATAAGCAGTGTAGCTAAAGATATTTTTGTTGCTCCTACAATATTTCGCGTTAAATCGCTCAATCCGAATTGTTCGAACTCTTTTAAAACATTATGAAATCTAAAAGTCCAAACATATACAACAGACATTGCAACAATAATTTGGGATAAATTTATTAAACTTTCCATTTTTCTTTTGTTTCGTTTTTTATCAGGTATTTAAGTCCTTTAAATTTACACATTTAAATTAGAATTTGTCTTTTTTGAAGTGGTGTTTTATTCAACAGAAGCTAACACCAAAAGTGTGTTCGGTTTTGTTTAGTATGTGGGTGCTGCTTGTCACGCGTTGTCGCATTTGACGCAGCACATCTTCGGTATCGCAAACCTCGTCTACCGTATAACCACTAATCAACTCAACGCACTGAGCGCAATAGGTTTTAACACAAGATGTTAGCCCTGCCAATATCAAAACAAGAACATTTTATTTGGAGGTTAAAGTAACGGCAACGCATAACAGGAATTGGATATAAGTTAAAGAAGGCGATGGGTCATTCAAGCCTGAATGTGTCCCTGACTTACTTAAGGCGCATAGAGGTAGCTGAATTAACCGAGGAGTACATGTTAGCAAATATTTTTTTTATTGGATCACTATTTTCAAGCCTTCTTGCTGTCCTAAATTCAAAAAGTATATACCACTTGGAAGGCCTTCAATATTTATCACATCACCTGAACTTATAGTTCCACGTTTAACTTTCTGCCCAAATGAATCATGTATTATGTATTCGATATTGTGACTTTCCGAAAACTCAACTTGAAAATAACCTGTGGCTGGGTTAGGGATAATCTTGGTTTTTAAATCAGAATACTCTTTATTAGCAATGGATAATGTTGGACAATCAAGATTCGTTTGATATGTTGATGCCGTTGAATTTTGATTTAGTGAATCAGTAAGGAGCATATTGCAATAACAAGGATTATTATCTGCATATAGGGTTAACCATGCATAAGCAACATTTCCAATATCTCCATTTACTGTATTTGGATTTAAAACGTTGTAATGGTCACCACCTGAAATTTCAAACAGTAATTTGTGGGTTGAACTTGGCGTATAATCATAATGTAAATCTGCGTGTTGAAATGGTGGGGCTACTTGGTCAAATTGACCGCTAAATATTAAAACAGGTACTGAATGATCAAGGTCGGACTGAATTAAAGTAGCTGCGTTTAACCAAGGAGTAAAAACAATTATCGATTCTATAGTAGTATCCATTTTTGCTGCTAATTGTGCACCTCCTCCCCCCATAGACCAACCTCCAACGGAAATATTACTAGTGTCAATATGTTGATACAAAGGTGAGTTTACTCTGTTGTTTTCTTTTCTAATAGATTTCATCCCATCTAAAAGTGCCAGTGCTCTCAGATTTGGAAGTTCATATATACTGTTTGTTCCGATTGTCATGCATATAAATCCTCTAGTAGCAAAATATCTCGCCCATTTTGAAACAGATTCCTGTGTTGCGGTAAAACCTGGTACTAAAACAATACTTTTCAGATTAGATTTTCCATTAAGAGGATAATATAATGTTGCACCCAAATAATCAGGTCCATCTCGAAGACCATCGGATTCAAATAATGAGTCTATGGGTAAAGGAGTGAAATTTGAAACAGTTTGAACTGATATTGATTCACATTGACTATATGCATATTGCGATAAAGTCAAAATTAGTAGAAGCGAAATTGTTTTTTCCTTCATTTTTTTGATGTTAAAGGTTAGGGTAAAATGCGTTTAATGCATTTTTACATAGTGAAAATTGTAAATGATGTTTATTGAGATGAGGCTCATTTCTTAATAAAAGTTACATCCTAGACGTCATATTTTGAACATTACAGGCATCGACAATCTGTAATTTAGAAAGTGTAAACTTAGTTAGACATATTTATATCATCTAGGAGCTATGCTTACACTTTTTGATTTCATAAAAACAAATGACACCAAATTGCATCTTTTTCACCTTTTTTTGATCTTTTTTTAGTGGTTTTTAGCTCAAAATACATCAATTCTCACACCAAACCAACTAAAACCTGAAATCTAAAAGCTAAACCATCAAATCACATCAGAGGGTGGGTTGTTCTAAATCGGCTTCCTGTTTTAGATATGGTTTCAAGGGTATATATATCCCTTTTTTAGTTGTTGAGCGCACCCTTGGTGAAAACCTTCTCTGCGCTTCCATCATCATAAACATTGATTAATAGTGTATTTGGTTTGAAAGATAAAACGTGAATGTACAGCGTTTACGGAGCATATTTTTAAGTTGTTGTTAGCGGTGGTACACTATTTTTAGATTAAAAATTGCTTTTTTTGCTCAAAATATATTTATAATCACATATTTAATAGTTAACTTCATAGAATGAAACCAAAAGAAATTGCCACTCTATTTTCAGAGTACTTAGAAGAAGGGACCACGCCAAAAGGGATGAAGGTTCAGTCCTTTTTTAGTCATCTATCATCTTCGCAAAAGCGCTTGTTAGCGAATAATATTTCAAAGTCTTATGCTTTAAGTTTACAAGCCGATAAAGAGAAAGCTATATTACAAAGTGAAAAGAAAAAGGAGATATCCCAGCTCAAAAAGAGAGCTAAGGAATTAGGACTAATTATTTCAGCAAAATAGCAAAATAGTCGCTTTTAGATTTTGAGTCACCCTCCGTTGGAAGGTTTCGGACTTTCGTATGTTTTTGAATTATCGTCAAAGGTTTGTATAAAAGGTCGGTTTAATGCCTTTTATACTTTGTTATATGCTTGTTCTTCTTTTCGAATCAAATCGCTAATAGCATCACAAAGTAAAAATAGAGTTTTACACATCTATTAACAACAATAACAGGGGTTATAGGTCGTTTAGTAGTGGTTTTGTAATCCTTTATTTATCGGTGGTTACTTTCCGATACAAAACTTCCCAAATATGTTCTTTAATAAATCATCGGTTGAAATCTCTCCAGTTATGGATCCTAAGTGATGTAAAGCTTGGCGAATATCTGCAGCGACCAAATCACCTGATATTCCCGTTTCAATTCCCTCTAAGGAGTTATTCAACGCAGCTTGCGTTGCCATAAGTGCTTGCACATGACGCGCATTCGTAATTACAATATCGCCTGTACCCAAATTTCCAATATGCATCGCCTCTTTAAGCGCTTCATTCAATTGCTCCATGCCGTTTCCGGTTTTGGCGGAGACAAATATTTCTTTGATTCCTTCTATCAAACTTCCCGCGGGTGGGGTAGTAGCAAGGTCACTTTTATTACCAACAGCAATAACCACCGCTTGCAATGAGTCAATTTGAGTAATCAAATCAGCCAATACCTTTTTGTGATCTTCTCTTGATTCTCGCGTGTCATATAGATAGATTACGATGGAGGCGCTTTTCATTCGCTCCAGGCTTTTCTTCACGCCCATGGCTTCTATGGTGTCTTCTGTTTCGCGAATGCCTGCCGTATCAATGAATCTATAGCGAATACCGTTGATTACAGCAATGTCCTCAATGACATCTCTTGTGGTTCCTGCTATATCTGAAACTATGGCTCTATCTTCATTCAGAAGCAAGTTCAGTAATGTGGATTTACCTGCGTTTGGTTTTCCGATGATGGCCACAGGAACCCCATTTTTCATTGCATTTCCATAACGGAAAGAATCAACCAATCTAGAAATGAACCCGAGTATTTTTTCAATCAAGGCTACCAATTGTTCTCGGTTGGCGAATTCAACATCTTCTTCTGAAAAATCAAGTTCTAATTCTATAAGACTAGCGAAGTGGATGAGCTCTTCACGCAAAATGGCAATTTCTTTCGAAAATCCACCTCTCATTTGGTGCATTGCCAGTCTATGTTCTGCCTGCGATTCAGAGGCAATTAGATCTGCTACAGCTTCTGCTTGACTGAGGTCTAATTTTCCATTTAGAAAAGCGCGCTGAGTAAATTCACCTGGTGCGGCAAGTATAGCACCTGAAGCGATTAAGGCATTTAAGGCTTGATTAAGAATATATGAAGAACCATGAAATGAAAGCTCCACTATATCTTCACCAGTGTAAGACTTTGGAGACTTAAATATGGTTGCAACAACTTCATCTAAAACTATATCATCTATTTTAAAGGAAGAAAAATGCACCGTATTGGCATTTAATCTTTCAACACCTTTTGTAAGGTGCTTTCCTACTATTTCAATGGCATGACTTCCTGAAAGACGAATCACTCCTATAGCGCCTATACCTTGAGGTGTGCTTAATGCTACAATACTATCAAGATTTATCATTGTGCAAATGTATGTCCTTAAAACAACCAAATTAATTTTGAAATTTAATCGTTTCATCGATTAAATAAATATTTCAAACTAAATATTTTTCTAATTTTCTAAAATGAAAGATTTAAATTATTAATTTTGATAATTACATTAATTAAACAACAACATGAAAAAAAATCTACTCCGCCCATTTTTTGGCCTATTATTTTTGGGTTTTGCATTTAGTACCCAAGCTCAGTTGACTTGTTCACAGTCTGCTTCAGCTTCTGGAACTGACTGCTCTAACCCCACAGCAACAATAACTCCGCCCTGCGGTTTTGGTGCTGTATCATCGGTGACTATGAACGCTGGAAGTGGCTTCACAACCTGGTGTCCAAATTGGTACGATTATGATTTAATCATAGACGGTGCTACTGTTGTAACGGGGCTATGTTCTCAAACAGGATATAACCTTATATCTTACTGGCCATTTACAACTATCGCTGTTACAGCTCAGGATAATGATGGTTTTTGTGACTTTGTTACAATGAACTTAACCTTAAACATGACTTATGTGCCATTGTTAACGGCAATTATTGATGATACAATTCCTGTCCTATGTTTCGGTGATACTACTGCTAATTTGGTTCCTGTTGTTGTAGGAGGCACTGGACCTTACACGTTAGCTTGGTCTACGGGTAGTGTTGATACTGCATTGTACAACTTGGGCGCAGGTAGCTATTCTGTGACTGTAACGGATGCGGTAGGTGATATGGATACTGCGTATATAGAAGTTACTCAACCAGAGTCTATAGTAACATCAACTACTGTGATTCAAGATCTTATTTGTGATTATGACGTAGGAATTGGCAGTGTTTCAGCTTCAGGTGGTACAGCTATTCTTGAATCATATGTTTGGGATACTGCAGCTGTTAATTTTTCTCCTGACACCTCAATGGTGGGCACTCCTTTAACGCTTGGTGATGATCAAACATCTGGTCTCCTTAACATTGGTTTTGATTTTGTATTCTTTGGAGACACTCATTCAACATTCAGTATTTCTTCTAATGGATTTATTGCTCTTGATGGACCTAGTACTCCAAACGGATGCTGTTCTGGTCAAAACATCCCTAATGCATCTACTCCAAACAATCTCATCTCTGTAGTTTGGGATGATTTATGGGGTACTAATGGCGGTGGAATGATTAACTATTATACTATTGGAACAGCTCCATTCAGAACCTTAATCGTAAACTTCACTGATGTTTCATATTGTTGCAGTGCGACCCAATCGGTCACTGCGCAAGCGAAACTTTTCGAAACGACTAACTGCATCGAAATTCATACCGTTGATGTAATCAATGCTAATCCAGCGACTCAAGGTATTGAGAATCAAAATGGAACAGAGGCATATACTTATCCTGGTAGAAATCAAAGCTCTTGGTCATCTGTTGGCACCTTCATTAGTTTTTGTGCTCCAGTTGGCGGCCTGAGCTATGAGTGGAATAATGGTGGTACAGACACATTAAATCTTGCTTTGGCCATTGGTGACAATACAGTTACTGTAACAGATGGTAATGGTTGTCAAGCGAGCGATACGATTACAATTAACCCTCCTATTTCGCAATTGGCCCTTGACCCAGATGTAATCGACATTTCATGCTTTGGATTCAATGATGGCTCAATCGTTTCTAATGAGACAGGTGGTGTATCTCCAGTTTCATATGGTTGGAATTCAGGCCAAACATCTGCTAACATCTCTGGTTTACTAGCTGGAACTTACAGCGTAACGGCTACGGATGCTGTTGGTTGTATTGATAGTGTAGGCAGTATGACTATTGTTGAGCCAGCTATCCTTTTAGGTAATGTATATGATGTACAAAATGCTATTTGCTCTAACGATGAGAATGGTGGTGCTTCTATAATTGTATCAGGTGGTATTCCTCCATACAGTCCAGTTTGGTCTAATGGTGAAATCGCTTACACAGCAACTAATTTGCCAACAGGTAATAACTATGTTGTTGTTACTGACGCAAATGGTTGTGAAGTTTTCTTTAGTGTGAACGTTCTTTCAGACTTTGATAGCCCAACTCCTGATATTGGAAACAGCTTAATCAGTGCAAATGGTGCTGGTGTTACTTTGAATACTAATCCTTCTACGTATAGCAGTTACCTTTGGAATACTGGAGCTACGTCTGCATCTCTTCTTGCTGCTAATACTGGTTATTATTGGGTTGAAGTGACAAACTCTGCTGGTTGTGTAGGTTCTGATACAGCTTATGTAGAGGTTTGGCCTACAGGAATCAATGATATTGTTGATAACGCAAAGTTTGCGCTTTATCCTAATCCTGCTACTACCAATCTGATGATGTTACTTGATGCAAACACTAATTTGACAAATGTTAATGTGAGCATTACTAATATTCACGGTCAGACAGTTCTATCTCAATCATTCAACTCTATTTCTGCCTCTGAGCAGGTTGAATTGGATGTGAAAGACATCGCTACAGGAATCTATAACTTATCAGTTCAATCTGATGAATACAGTGCTGTAAAGAACTTTGTGAAGCAATAAGCTGATTAACTTCTTAAAGGAAAAGGGCTGATCTCCAAATGGAGTTCAGCCCTTTTTTTATGGACTCACAAAGCGTATATATGTTAGTCTCAAAGTGCAGTAAATCAATTGATTAAGGAGTGCCACATGCGTTGATCGATAAAAAATAGTGATTAGTCGAAGGAAATAGCTTTTCGATTTGTAGATTTGTTCAAACTTTATTTAATCAATATGAAAAAAAATATACTCTTAACTATTGCTTTGGGATTGTTTGGGTTTGGGCTGCAAGCTCAGATTTCCACCTTTCCATGGAACGAAGACTTTGAATCACAAAACCAATGTCCAACAGGATGTTCTTCTGCTTGCCCTTTGTCAGGTTCAGGTTTTTCGAATGATCTAGGCGACCAATATGACTGGATCGTTGACGTTGGCGGCACGGGATCAAGTAACACTGGACCAGGTGGGTTTTCAGGTCAAGGAACGGATCACAATCCGGGTACAGCGCAGGGAAAATATTTATACACAGAATCTTCGGGTTGTGCTAACTCATCAAGTAACTTGGTTTCTCCAATGTTTGATTTCACCAACGTATCAACTCCAGCGGTTACTTTTTGGTATCACATGTATGGAAACACCATGGGAACGATGCAATTTGATGTTGAATCAGGAGGCGTATGGACATTGAATGTGATTCCAGGTTGGACAGATAATGTAAATCTCTGGCAAGAGCAAACAGTTGATTTAGCGGCTTACGGAGGAATGAACAACATTCGTTTCAGAGTAAGAGGAACAAGAGGATATTCTTTTGGAAGTGATATGGCTGTGGATGATTTTTCTGTTTTTAATGCAACGTATCAAATTATTCCTATTGCTTTAGTGGATCCTTCTTGTCCTGGCGATACTGATGGAAGTATTGAAGTGGATGCTCTTTTTGGAACACCTCCTTTTACATATGCTTGGTCTAATGGATCTACTGGCACTTTGCTTACTGGTCTAGGAGGTGGAACATACTGTGGAACTGTTACTGATGCAAATGGTGATACCACTTCTACTTGTTATGTATTAACAGAAGGAGATTCTGTTTCTGTTGCAACCAACATCTCACAAACTAGAATTTGTAAGTATGATGTGTTTACTGCTCAAGCTATTGGTTCTGGCGGTAACGGTGGTGAAGCCTATACTTGGGATACTACAGTTGCAAATTATTCATGGGACACTTCTGGCGTTCCTACCGTAGTTCCAATGACTAATAACTCTGTAAGTAGTGCGCAAAGCATCGGTTTTGACTTTGTATTCTTTGGGGATACGTTCAATGAGTTTTTAATTGGAGCGAATGGATTTATATCTTTCAATCCAACCAGTCCAACAGGATGTTGTGATGGGGATCCAATTCCTAATGCCAATGCTTTCGAACCAAGAAATGCAATTTATGCGATGTGGGATTACCACACAGCTACTGCATCGGTTTACAGCTATTTCGTAACTGGAACAGCTCCTCAACGCAAGTTAGTGATGAGCTTTGAGAATCTACCAGTTTGTTGTGGTGCTGCACCAAATAGAGGAGCAGCTCAAGTCGTATTGCATGAAACGTCAAACTGTATTGAAATAAATCAAGAATTTGCTCTTCCTCCAACGTTTGGTTCTCAAACACAAGGAATCCAAAATGCTGACGGAACCGTTGCATTTGCCTACCCAGGAAGAAACGGAACGTTATGGCAAGCTGCTGGTAATACTCACATTTCATTCTGCCCTACAGATTCTTTAGGCTTATCTTATAATTGGTCTAACGGTGTTGTGGGTCCAAATGCCATTAATTTCCCAATTGGAACATATACGGTGACGGTTACAGATCAAAATGGTTGTGAAGGAACTGCTGCACTTACAGTTGATCCTGCGGTTTCAGAATTGACTCTAAATCCATCTATTTCTGATATATCTTGCCATGGCTTTAATGATGGAATGATAGAGTCTGATCAAACAGGAGGCATTTCTCCAATTAACTACACTTGGAGCAGTGGGCAAACATCTGCTGATATTACAGCATTGTCTCAAGGTACCTTTGATGTGGTAGCAGAAGATGCTGTAGGTTGTCTAGATAGTGTGAGTGAAATGGTGATCGCAGAGCCAGATCTATTAGTAAGCTCTGTATATTCCCTAGAACAAACACAGTGTCCTGAAGATGAGAACGGATCGATATCCATTGTTATTTCGGGAGGAGTTGCTCCTTATAATGTTCTTTGGAGCGATGGTCAAATTGGTCCAATGGCAACGAATCTGCCAGCGGGTAATTACCAAGCTCAAATTACTGATGCATCTGGATGCTTAAGTATTCAATCTGCAAGTATACTTGCTGAGTTCAACTCTCCAAGTGTTGATTTAGGTGCTAACATAACTCAGCCTAATGGTGCTGCAGCTACTTTAAACGCAGGTCCACAAACTGGTTACCTATGGAGCACTGGTGCAACATCTCAAATAGTTCAAGTTTCTGCAACTGGAGCCTATTGGGTGGAAGTTTACAACGGAAATGGTTGTGCTGCTTCTGACTCAATTTATGTGGAGATCTGGCCAACAGGAATCAATGACATAGCTGATGATAGTAAGTTTAGCTTATATCCAAATCCAGCAACTAGCAGTTTAATGCTGAAATTGGAAGGAAGCGAAAGCTTTAGCGATGTTCGTGTGAACATTTTAAATGTTCAAGGTCAAATCGTATCGGAAACAATGTTGACATCAATTTCATCTTCTGAGCAAGTTGAATTGAATGTTCAGGAATTGGCTCCAGGTATGTATAATCTTTCTATTCAATCTGAATCTTTCAAAGCAGTCAAGAGCTTTGTGAAGCAATAAGATAGAAAATATCAAATCTTTGAAAGCCGATCTCGAAAGAGGTCGGCTTTTTTTTATTCCCTCATTTTTTGAAGTTCTTTCTCCATTAGTTTTGAAGTATGCTTAAGCAGCTTTATAAGAGCATTTCTTTATTGACCATATTGTTGGCTACCCTTGGGTGTGAAAGGTTTAATCAAGAGATTGATTATGAGCTTATCTCCTTGCCCATTCAAGAGGAAGCACGCTGTATTTTAGTTCAAGGCGATTCCATAATGATCGGAGGAGGAAACACGAATTCAACGGGATACTTTATCCAAAGTGATTTGGGTTTGACTGATTTTTCGATCATCACTGAAGGTTTGAAGGGAGAGTTGTACAGTTTTTCGAACTTTCAAAATCGATGGTATTTTGGACTTGACTCGGTCAACTTATTCTTCAGCGATAGTCTGCCGATTATCGAAGAATATTACTGGAATGAGGCTGATTGGGTAAGTGACCTGAGCAAACATCCGATGAGAAGGTTTGTAAAAACTGAAACCAGCTTATTGGCTATAGCGGGAGGTAAGCTTTCATTTGGAGTGATCTATGAAACAGAGGATGGCAAGCGATGGTATCCTTTAGAATATGACAATGAGCTGCGCGCTGTAGCTTCTTTTGGAGTGATATCTTGGGCTGGAGGCAATGGAAGACTCATGCGCAAGGAAGGAGCATCTGATTGGCAACGAATTGACCTGCAGAAAAAGTTCATCGTTGATATTGCATTCCTTTCAGATAAAATTGGATTTGCGGTAACCGATGGTGGTGAAATTTTGAAATCTTCAGACAGCGGGTTTACATGGAAGAAGAGCGAAAAGGGCAGAGCAAGTCTTATCAACAGAATGAAAATTGATAATGATTGGATTATTGCGGTCGGTGCTGATGGAGTAATCGCGGCTTCAGATAATTTAGGAGAAGACTGGAGGTGGTTTCAGATGGATGAAAAATATGACTTAAACGACTTTGTTATTTTGAATGGCGAGTGTTTAATTGCTGCTGAGCAAGGCTTTATTGTTCGGATTAGCCTTGTTTCTTTGAAATAAGACATCCAACACCAATTTCCATAAAGTCAGCTTGACCCAAGTTTGATTTTACTCCCAGTTGAATAAATGTTCCTGCCAGACTGTTCTCGGGTAAATTGAAGTAATAACGTACGGCAAACCTCCCAGGGACATATCGTTTACTCACGCTAGAGAAGCTTCGCTGCTCTACTTCATTGATGATTTTATCAAGCGTTGGGTTATAAAGGTTAACACCAGCGTTGACGATCCATCCAAAACGACCATAGATAAACTCATGACCTACCATCAGCATGACAGCAGAGGACTCCAATATTCCGTTTCCATCGCTCCATTCCATGGTTTCATTCCAAAGCCTGTATGCTTCATCATAATAGCCTTCAACACTCAGACTAACGCGATGAATGGTCCTGAACCGATAAGTGCCTCCTAAAGCAAATAGGTTTTTATTGTAAGTGCTTCCGTTGGTTGGCCTCACCGTTCCACCCGCTTCATTCATACCTAAGGCACCATAGATCATCAATCCAAAACGAGGATTTAGTTTAAAAGACTCTTGGTCTTCAATGCTGTTTATGTCTTCGATGTAGAAGAACTTCTCTAAAGAAAGCATGATCATTGGCACGTTCATACCTATGTTTGGCAATGCAGTATGCGCGTTGGAGCTGTGCCAGTAAGATGCTTGCAGGGCAAGGGCGTTGTTGCGGAACTTATACTTAACTCCAGCTGAGATGGAGAGCAAGGCAGAAAGTGGAGAGCCAAATACATTATTGTCAGGATTGTCAATAAAGTCATAAGGCTTCGTGACGTAAATACCTCCAACATTAAAGCGCTGAAATGTCCTTAGTCTTTTAGTATGGTATTGATCAAACGTTACTTGATACTGCGCTCCAATGGCATACCCAAGCACTGCGTTGTTTCCGAGGTTGTGATAGGATAATTGAATCCCAGACTCTGGAGCTCCATAAAAACTTCTGTAGCTGCTTTTATCACCCCATCTCAACGATGCAAATCCACCAACTTGGGTGTTATGATCAGGCATGTTAGGATAAATATCTAGCATATTTCCAGCAAGCGCACCTGCTTCAATACTTCTCACCTGAGCGTTTGCGCCTGCCGATAATATCAGCAGTAACAGGGGCGTAAGTATGAATGAGCGAAAATGCATTTGGCGAAAATACAGCATCAAATAGCGCTGTTATTATTTCATATAAAATAGACTTGCTTCGGGTTGTGAGATGTCTATTTTTGGCGCACGAAAAAAAATCTGGAAAATGAGTGTACTAGTAAATAAAAATTCGAAGGTGATCGTTCAAGGATTCACTGGAAGCGAAGGAACCTTTCATGCCGGTCAAATGATTGAGTACGGAACAAACGTGGTTGGTGGTGTCACTCCGAATAAAGGTGGACAAACGCACCTAGATCGTCCAGTGTTTAATACTGTTGCTGACGCTGTGAAAACTACTGGTGCAGATGTGTCTATCATTTTTGTTCCACCAGCTTTTGCTGCGGATGCAATTATGGAAGCTGCTGAGGCGGGTATCAAGGTAATCGTTGCGATTACAGAAGGTATTCCAGTGAATGATATGGTGAAAGTGAAATCTTACATCTCTGACAGAGACTGCACATTGATCGGCCCTAACTGTCCAGGAGTTATTACTCCAGGTGAAGCGAAGGTTGGAATCATGCCAGGATTTGTGTTCAAGAAAGGAAACATCGGTATCGTTTCTAAGTCTGGAACATTGACTTATGAAGCAGCTGACCAAGTAGTGAAAGCTGGAATGGGAATTTCTTCTGCCATCGGTATAGGTGGTGATCCAATTATTGGAACTACAACCAAACAAGCGGTTGAGCTATTCATGAACGATCCTGAAACTGCAGGTATCGTAATGATTGGTGAGATTGGTGGAAACCTAGAAGCGGAAGCTGCTAATTGGATTAAAGACAATGGCAACAAGAAACCAGTAGTTGGTTTCATCGCAGGACAAACTGCACCAAAAGGACGCACCATGGGTCACGCTGGAGCGATTGTTGGTGGTGAAGAAGATACTGCTGCAGCCAAAATGAAAATCTTAGCTGCATGTGGCATTCACGTTGTTGACTCTCCTGCTACTATCGGTTTAGTGATGGCTAAAGTGATGGGCGTAACAGCTTTATCAAAATAAAATAGAAACAAAAAAGCCTCGCTATAACGGGGCTTTTTTTGTACCTCAACCTATGAATATTTAGTTTGTTTTTTCTTGGTGTTGGCAATTCTATCAATGATTGGCCGATTTCCTTAAAACTATTTCCTTTATTTGAACATGAATTAGAAAAGCATGAAATTACTCGAGAATAAAGTTTCCATCATTACAGGCGCGACAAGAGGAATTGGAAAAGGTATCGCAGAATTATTTGCAGACCAAGGATCTCATATCATCTTTACGTATGTATCATCCGATGAAAAGGCGCGCGCTCTTGAATCAGAATTGCAAGCAAAAGGAGTAAAGGCAAAGGGATATAAATTCAATGTCGCTGATTTTGCTGCGTGTGAAGAGATGGCGAATGATGTTGTGAAAGAGTTCGGAAGCATCGATGTAGTAGTTAACAATGCTGGTATTACGCGTGACAACCTATTGATGCGCATGAGCGAAGAGCAATGGGATGAGGTAATCAATACCAATTTGAAGTCTGTTTTTAACATGACCAAAGCCGTGCAGCGCACCATGCTCAAGCAACGCAAAGGCTCGATTGTAAATATGAGTTCGGTAGTAGGTGTAAAAGGAAATGCAGGTCAAGCAAATTATGCTGCTTCAAAAGCAGGTTTGCTTGGGTTCACTAAGTCTGTCGCTTTGGAGCTTGGGTCTAGAAACATACGTTGTAATGCCATTGCTCCTGGTTTTATCGAAACAGAGATGACGGGTGCTTTAGATGAGGCTACTGTGCAAGGTTGGAGAAATGCTATTCCTTTGAAAAGAGGCGGCACGACAGAAGATGTAGCAAACCTTGCGCTTTTCTTAGCCAGCGACATGTCGGCTTACATTACAGGGCAAACAATAAACGTTGACGGTGGCATGCTTACCTAATATCTTCGCAAAAGATTACAGGTAAACTTGAGTATATCATTTGAACATTCTTGGGCGTGGTTGCTATTGGCTATTCCATTAGCAATTGTCATAGTTTGGTGGCTATATTTCTATAAAAGTCGCCAAGAAGAATGGTCAGTGCGACTGAAATCTTTTTTATCTAGCCTAAGGTTCATTGCCTTGCTCATTATTGCCATATTACTTCTCAAGCCATTCATCATTCAAATCATTGAAGAAGAGGAGAAGCCCAGGTTACTGATTTACTCGGATCAATCAGCTTCCGTTTCCCAAGTCGAAAAAGACCAGGTTGCTGAATTCATTTTAAAGGCTCAGTCAGATCTAAGTGAAAAGTATGAGGTTGAAGGGTTATCATTTGCTTCAGCTGTAAATACCAGTCCTGATTCAGCCGCATTAGATCCACTTTACACAGATTTGGGTGAAGTGATGAATTCTGTGAATGATGATTTTTATGGCGAGAACATCGGTGCAGTTGTAGTTGCAAGTGATGGAATTCAGAATAAAGGTTCAGATCCGCGCTATGTTTCACTCAAGAGTGGAGCTAACGTGTTTACGATCGCCTTGGGTGATACAAGCATCCGTTCGGATATAGAATTGTCTCAAGTACTAAGTAATCGCTTGGCATTCTTGAATAACGATATTGAGATAAAATGCCGCGTTCTTGCCTCAAAACTCAAAGGGAAATCATCTATTGTTCGGCTAATCAAGGATGGTAAAGAGCTGGAGACAAAGACGCTTTCTATCGATCAGAATGATTTCAGTGTGGAGTACAGTTTCGTTACCCAAGCGAATAAGATTGGGCTGAATAAATATTCAATATCTATTGATGTGCTTGAAAGTGAGGTAAATAAGTTAAATAACAGCAGTGACCTTTACGTTGAAGTTTTGGACAACCGCACGCGAGTTAAAATATTAGCGCATGCCCCTCATCCTGATATAGCGGCTATGAAAAGAGCTATTGAACAAAGTGATCAATATGAAGTGGAGGTGACGTTGTTGTCTGACTGGGATGAAAAAATAAAGACAGCTGATCTTTACATTTTTCATGGCTTACCCGCTGATGGAAATGACCTCAATAAAATCAAACCAATTTTAAAAGAGGGCATTCAAACACTCTCAATTGTCACTACTGCGGTAAGTATTCGGCATTTCAATCAACTTGAGCTGGGCTTTACCATTGAAGCTGCAAGAAATAAGTCTGATGAGGTCAATGGAAGTATTAACGATCAGTTCAACCTCTTTAACCTAGAGAAAAACAACGATTTGAGACGTTTTCCTCCGCTAATAGCTCCTTTTGGTAATTATATTTTTAATGCAAGTCATCAAATAGCTCTTTTTCAAAAAGTTGGGAATATTCAAACTGAAAACCCTTTGCTATTATTCACAGAACAAGATGGTTTGAAGAACGGTGCATTGCTGGCAGAAGGTTGGTGGAGGTGGAGAATGTTTGAAGCCAGTATTTCTAATGATCATTGGGTAGATATGGTTTTTCAGAAGGCCGTTCAGTTTTTGGCGATTACGCAAAAAAGAACGCGAATAAATGTGGCTGCTCCGCGTCAGTTGCAAGAAAGAGAAGAAGTTATTTTTAATGCAGAGTATTATAACGAGTCTTTTGAATTGAACAATGATCCCCAAATGGAATTAAGCGTGACTGATTCTTTGGGGAATACCATTGATTATCGATTCAAGAATAATGCAAATGCTTACCGAACATCACTTGGTGCATTGCCTCCAGGTTCATATGATTGGAAGGCTACAGTCTCTGTGAATGCTGATTTATTTGAAGAAAAGGGGACGTTTACCGTAAAAGAAAATCGGTCTGAATTTGTCAACCTCGTTGCCAATCATTCCCTTTTAGCTGATTTATCAGATAAGAAGGGTGGTAGCATGTTTCAGTTATCTGAGAGCAATGTCTTGTTGCAAAATCTGGCCAGTTTAGAAGGTGCTAAACCCATTGTTCGATCTTCGAAATTATGGACGAGCGTTATCGAATGGAAACTCATCCTGTTTATCATTGTTATCCTTCTTGCAATTGAATGGTTCATTAGAAAATACACAGGTTATGTATAGATATATTGCGCTGCTTGTGGTTTCGACTTTTTTAATGTCATGCAATTCAACACGGGTTGTTAAGACTTTGGATAAGGGCGAGCAACAGATTACAGGTTCTTTTGGAGGACCAGCCATAATTTTCGGAGGAGCGCCAATTCCTATTCCGCTTTCATCAGTGGGATATGCCGTAGGACTTGATACTGGATTGACCTTTGCTGGAGGTGTGCATACTACTTCTCTATTGTTTGGAAATGCTGAAGTTGATTTGAATATGGGTATCAATGCCTTTAAAACCAAGAGCAATAAATTCGGAATTACCGTTTCACCAGGACTTCACATGATCTATGGATTTAATGGAGGTGATTTCAGCATTTATCCTCAGCTCGAAGGAATTGCCTGGAAAGAATATGGAAATAAGAACAACCTCATTTTTGGTGGATTGGGTACTTGGGTAGAATTGGATCGAGAAAAGGCCTACGGTGAAGTGCAAGAACATGAGCTGATGCCCTACATTACTCTTGGACATCAATTCACAGGACAGAAATGGAACTTTCAATTGGAAGCTCGATACATTGGGTTTACTTACCCTAATGAAAATATAGTTGTTGATTATTTGGGACCTTTTAGCACTGGCACATCTGGAGTCTATTTTGGCATATCACGAAAATTTGGGAAGAAATGAAAAAGTTAGCTCTGCTTCTCACCTCGGGATTGCTTTTAAGTAGTTGCTTGCGCATGGATAGCCTTCTTTTCAATCCTGATGATTCCATTACAGAATATTTGTTGGATGACTTTGACGGAGAAACAGAAATCGATTTGGATGGATCGTACGATTTGCCGGATAGCACTGAGCACGTATTTACATTAACGAGTGATCTCGAGGGAGATCTAGCGTCTATTTATGCCGTTTACGTGGGTGATATTTCTAGGATCGCTACAGATACAGTGATCCTGTATTTACATGGAAACGCTGGACACTTAGATTATTATTGGCCTCGAATAAAGCTCCTAGCTAATGTTGGATCAAAAAATAGGTTTGGTGTATTGGCAATTGATTATCGTGGATATGGATTATCCGAAGGCGATCCAAGTGAAGATGCACTATATGAGGACTCGGATGCCGCATTGCGATGGTTAAAAGAAAACGGCCTGACAGATGATCGTTTGATTATTTATGGATTCAGCATGGGAACAGCTCCAGCCACTGAATTAATGGCCAATAAAAGAAGTATGCAACCTTCTAAATTGATGCTTGAAGCGCCTTTTGCTTCAGATGAGGTGATGGTGCAGGATGCAAGTGGATTGTCTTTGCCAGGATCCTTTTTCACCAGTTTAGAAATCAATAATGCGGAGGAGATTGCAAAAATAAATGAGCCTTTTTTCTGGATTCATGGAACTGCGGATAGTTTCTTGAGTATAGAAACCCATGGCGAAGTGGTTTACAAGAATTACGATGGTGTTTATTCCACAGCGTATAGGGTAGAAGGTGGTGAGCACAGCGATGTGCCTGCCATTATGGGCTATGATGCATACGTTGAAGCTGTCCTTGAATTTTTAGAATATACTCCATGACACAGATTATTTACATAACGATCATTGCTATTACCGCTATTGATTTTGTGTTTGACAAGGTTCTAGACTTTTTTAACGATAAAGCCAAGTCACCTGAAATGCCTGCTGAGGCAGAAGGAATTTATGATGCGGAGCGTTATGCAAAGTGGTTGGCTTATGATAAAGCCAACGGAAGAGTGAGCTCTATCAGCTCATCCATTAGTATTGTAATCTCATTGGCAATGCTTGTTTTTGGTGGCTTTGGTTGGATCGATATTCAATTACGAGAAGTGACAGAACAGCCCGTGTTGTTGGCTTTGTTATATTTTGGAGTGATAGGCCTTGCTTCTAGTATTATTTCCCTTCCGTTTAGTGTTTATAGCACGTTTGTTATTGAGGAAAAGTTCGGGTTCAATAAGACAACGGTTAAAACCTTCATCATGGATATGATCAAAGGCGCTGCTTTGTCATTGGTTATTGGTGGACCCCTTGGAGCATTGATCGTTTGGTTGTTTTATGAATTAGGAGATGCGTTCTGGATAATAGCGTGGGGAATTATCAGCTTGTTTAGTGTGTTTATGACCATGTTTGCTGCTACTTGGATTATGCCTTTATTCAATAAGTTCACTCCATTGGAAGATGGTGAATTGAGAACGGCTATTGAGGCTTATTGTGAAAAGGCCGATTTTAAGTTGAATCGACTTTTTGTGATGGATGGCTCAAAGCGGAGCGCTAAATCGAATGCTTTTTTCAGTGGTTTGGGACCGAAGAAGACCATTGCTCTATATGACACGCTCATAGAGCAGCAAAGCACTGAAGAAATAGTAGCGGTGCTAGCACATGAAATAGGGCATTACAAGAAGCAACACACGCGTCAATCATTGGTGTTGAGTATTCTACAAACAGGTGTTATGTTGTTCCTACTTGGAATATTTCTTCGCAAGCCTGAATTTTCAATGGCTCTTGGGGCAGAACATTTGAGTTTTCATGTCGGCATCATTGCATTCGGCATCATCTTCTCACCCATTAGCACACTTATAGGCATTGGGATGAATATGTTGAGTCGTAAGAATGAATTTGAAGCAGATGCCTATGCCCGAGACACCTACGATGGAAAGCCGCTGGCATCAGCGTTAAAGAAGCTTACAGCGCAAAATTTGGGGAATTTAAAACCACATCCAGCGTACGTTTTTGTGCACTATTCACATCCTCCGGTTCTGAAGCGATTGGAACATTTAGTATGATAAAATGACCTTGCTTAAGGTTTGATGAAAAATATCTGACCCTCAGACTTTTAATTGTTGTACAGAACCCTTACATTTGCGGCCCTTAAAAATCAGGATTACCAATAGTCCTATTTAACAATAACTCTCTCGTCTGTATTGGTTTGGATGAGATACAAATGAAAGCCACATGGCCGAAAAAAAAGAAACTCCAGCCCCTAAAGCTGAGAAAAAGACCGCTGCTAAAGCTACTCCAGCTAAAAAAGCAGCTCCAAAAAAAGCTACTGCGAAAGAGGAAACTAAGGAAGAAGCCCCTAAGAAAGCTGCTGTAAAAGCAACAACTGAAGAGGCTCCTAAGAAAGCTGCCGCAAAAGCGACAACTGAAGAGGCTCCTAAAAAGCCAGCCAGAGCTAGAAAAGCTGCAGTTAAACCAGAAGTTAAAGAAGAAGCTCCTGCTGAAGAGGCGTCTGAAGAAGCTCCTGCTGAAGTAATAGCTCCAGTTCAAACAAGAGAAGAGCGTTTAGCTGATCTTGAGACTGCTCGTCAATCATTTGATTGGTCGAAGCTGAACAAGAAAAGTGAAGTGTACTCAGAAGATGAGCGCACTACGATGGAAGAAGAGTACAATGCTACCCTTACTTCAATCAACGAGCATGAAGTTCTTGATGGTACTGTAGTATCAATGACAAAACGCGAAGTTGTTGTAAACATCGGTTACAAAAGTGAAGGTGTTATTCCAACGACTGAGTTCAGACATAATCCTGATTTGAAACCAGGTGATTCTGTTGAGGTTTATGTAGAAATGACCGAGGATGCAGAAGGCCAATTGGTTCTTTCTCACAAGAAGGCTCGTATGACGCGTGCTTGGGAGAATGTAAACCTTGCCAAAGAAAATGACACGATCGTTACTGGTCATGTAAAGTGTCGTACGAAGGGTGGACTTATTGTTGATGTTTTTGGTCTTGAGGCATTCTTGCCAGGATCTCAAATTGATGTTAAGCCAATCCGTGATTACGATATCTATGTTGGAAAGAACATGGAGTTCAAAGTGGTTAAGATTAACCATGAATTTAAAAACGTTGTAGTTTCTCACAAAGCACTCATCGAAGCTGAAATCGAACAGCAGAAAGTTGAGATCATGCAGAAGTTGGAGAAAGGACAAGTATTGGAAGGTACTGTTAAGAACATCACTTCATACGGTGTATTCATCGATCTTGGAGGCGTTGATGGTCTTATCCATATTACTGACCTTAGTTGGGGTCGTATCAATCACCCAGAAGAAGTGGTTGAGCTTGACCAAACAATTAACGTTGTTATCCTTGACTTTGATGATGAGAAGAAGAGAATTGCACTTGGTGTGAAGCAATTAGAAGCGCACCCATGGGATTCTTTAAGCACAGAGTTGAAAGATGGCGATACCATTAAAGGTAAAGTTGTGGTTCTAGCTGATTACGGTGCTTTTGTTGAAGTTGCTGCAGGTGTAGAAGGGTTGATCCACGTTTCAGAAATGAGCTGGTCACAACATTTACGCACAGCTGACCAATTCTTCAAAGTAGGAGATGAGGTAGAAGCTAAAGTGATTGCCATCGATCGTGAAGAGCGTAAGCTTTCATTGAGCACGCGTCAACTTACTCCAGATCCATGGGAAGATATCGAAAGTCGTTTCCCAGTTCAAAGCAGCCACAAAGGTCGTGTGACCAATTTGTCAAGCTTCGGAGTATTTGTTGAATTGATTGAAGGAATCGATGGTTTGATCCATATTTCTGATCTTTCTTGGAGTAAGAAAATTAACCACCCATCTGAATTCACCAAAGTAGGTGAAGACATGGAGGTTATGGTTCTTGAAATTGACAAGGAAAACAGAAGATTAAGCCTAGGTCACAAGCAATTAGAAGAGAATCCTTGGGATGTATTTGAAACAGTATTTACTATTGGTTCTAAGCATCAAGGAACAATCACTTCTCGCAATGATAAGGGTGGTGTTGTAAATCTTCCTTATGGTGTTGAAGGATTCGCTCCAAGTCGTCATTTGATGAAAGAAGACGGATCTAAAGCAGAAAGTGAAGAAGTATTAGATTTTGAGATCATTGAATTCAACAAGGATTCAAAGAAGATCATCGTTTCTCACACGAAGATATTTGAAACCGATATGGATGCAAGTGTTGGAGGAGGAGATAAGAAGAAGAAATCACCTTCATCTAAAGGCAAGACTGATAACAAGGCTATCAAGAAGATCAACGAGGCACAAGAGAAAACAACTCTTGGTGATTTAGGAGTTCTTTCTGGATTAAAAGAAGAAATGGAGCAGGCTGAAAAGAAGTCTAAGAAGTAATTCCATTTTCATTAATATAGAAATCCCCTCAAATTATTGAGGGGATTTTTTTTGCTTTAAAATTTAGGTCATAAAATTCCGGAATTGATCAAACCTTTCATGAATACTATACATTACATGCAAAGTACAATCCAACTTCACTCCTATATTTGCAAGACCAATGGAAGAAAGAACACTTCTCACCAATAAAGCACTCAACTATACGCTTGATCGCCTCGCTTTCGAAGTTTATGAGCAGCATGTTGATTTCAGTAATCTTGCTTTAATTTCCATTCAGCCAAGAGGTTTGCCTCTAGGTAAAAGGATTGTGGAAAAGCTTAGTGCTTTAGTTCCAGATCAAAAGATACTTCATGGAGCGTTGGATGTTACATTCTATCGTGATGATTTTCGCAGAAGAGAAGAAGTCTTAGTTCCGTCTGCAACAGACCTTGATTTTTCAATTGAAGGAAAGGAGATAATTTTAATTGATGATGTCCTTTTTACAGGACGAACAGTGCGCAGCGCCATGGATGCATTACTTGATTATGGTCGTCCAAAGAATGTGGAATTGCTCACTCTTATTGATCGTAGGTTTAGCAGAGAACTGCCAGTTCAACCAGACTATACGGGCCGCATTGTAGATGTGGTAAAGGCCGAACGAGTCAAGGTTGAATGGACCGATGATGATTCCAATAATCGTGTTATTTTATTTAGTTCAGATCAATGACAAAGCTCAGTACAAAGCATCTGCTTGGAATAAAGAACATTACTACTGAAGACATTCATTTGATCTTCCAAACAGCAGATAATTTTAAGGAGGTTATTAACCGTCCCATCAAAAAAGTACCTTCTCTCAGAGACATTACAATTGCCAATATTTTCTTCGAAAATTCAACACGAACCAAGCTTTCATTCGAGCTCGCTGAAAAGAGATTGTCTGCAGATGTGGTGAACTTCTCAGCTTCCTCATCAAGCGTTAAGAAAGGAGAAACGCTCGTGGATACCGTGAATAATATTTTAGCAATGAAGGTTGACATGGTTGTGATGAGACACCCGAACCCGGGTGCTTGTGTACACCTTGCGCGTCATATTGATTGCAGCATTATAAACGCGGGTGATGGTGCACATGAGCATCCAACCCAAGCATTACTCGATGCTTATTCTTTGCGCGAAAAATTAGGAGACCTAACAGGAAAGAAAATTTTAATTGTAGGCGATATCCTTCATTCTCGAGTAGCACTTTCTAATATCTTTTGCTTGCAAAAATTAGGGGCGGAGGTCCGTGTTTGTGGGCCAGCAACATTAATTCCGAAGCATATTGAAGCACTCGGAGTTAAGGTCATGATGAATTTAAAGGAAGCCTTAATGTGGTGTGATGTCGCGAATATGTTGCGGATCCAATTTGAGCGTCAGGATATTCAGTACTTTCCATCACTTAGAGAATATACGTTGCAATATGGTCTTTCATCGAGGTTGCTGAAGGAGATTGGAAAGGATGATCTGATTATTATGCACCCAGGCCCAATAAATAGAGGTGTTGAAATCACAACGGATATTGCTGATGGAAAACACAGTATTATTTTAGAGCAGGTTGAGAATGGAGTTGCAGTTAGAATGGCTGTTCTTTATCTTCTTGCAGGACAAACTAAAACTGCCTAGTGAAATTGATATATTTGTGTGAGACACTAAACAAGAGATCATGAATTTTTCAATTGAGTCGTTTGAAAAGTACACCTTAGTAAAGGTGGAAGCTGAAAAAGTAGGAGGTATAATATCTCCAGAACTCAAGGCAAAGTTTGTTGAACTGAATGCCCAGGGTGTTCGCAATATTGTATTTGATATGGGCAATGCGCGTTACTGTGATTCTTCAGGGTTGAGCGCAATTTTAGTGGGCAATAGACTTTGTAAAAATTCAAATGGAACATTTGTTATTTGCCATTTGAATGAAATGGTAAGTAAGTTGATTCAAATTTCTCAATTGGAGTCTATTCTTAACATTACTCCGACTCAACAAGAAGCCATTGATTTTGTGATGATGGAAGAAGTTGGTCGTGATCTTGATAATGATTAGCGTATGGTTAGAAATCTTACTCTATCCTTTATTTTATCTTGTTTTTTAGGTTTTGGGCTTATCGCTCAATGTGTTCCTGATGAAAGTATTAGTGGTCTTTACGCGCCTGATGTTTCACAAGGACTTCCTAACGGTGAAGTTGGGGTTAGCTATGAAACTGTAATCACAATGAATGTGCCAACCGACACGAGTTATGGGACTATTTCAGCTACGCTTGATAGCATGGTTCTTACAGGAGTTTCTGGCCTTCCAAATGGGTTTTCTTATGATTGCTCAAATGCGCAATGTAGTTTTCCTGGAGGTGAGTTTGGCTGTATTAGAGTATTTGGAATTTCGAATGATAATGCTGATGCTAAAACTTGGCCGATAGAAGCCTCATTCACTGTTTATACTAGCAATCCCTCATTGAGTCTTCCATATGACCTTTCAGATTATACCATTACATTGGATAGCGGACAAGCTGGTCTTGGTGTGAAAAGAATTAACAATGAAGATTATAGATTTTTTATTGAACCCAATCCAATAAATATTAATTCGAAACTATCATTTGATTTACCAGAGTCCGGTAGATATGTATTGGATATCTATTCTCTGCTCGGCTCTAATGTGGCTCACATAGAGTCCGTATCAAGCAATGGGCGAGTCACCCAAGATCTTGGTGAGTTTTCAAAAGAGCCTGGAGTTTATTTTGTTTCATTAAAACAAGGAACTTATTCAAGGTCTATCCGGTTTATTGTTCAATAAATGTCCGGTCATAAGTCGAAATTTTCTGTAACAATTCTTGGTTCGAATTCGGCCTTACCAGCCAACGGAAGGAATCCGACTTCTCAATTACTTAATGTGAATAACCATTACTATTTAATTGATTGCGGAGAAGGAACACAGATGCAACTCAGACGTTTTGGTGTGAAAATGCAGCGAATCAAGGCTGTTTTTATATCTCATATGCATGGTGATCATTATTTCGGATTGGTTGGTTTATTGAATAGCCTTCATCTTCTAGGACGCAAAATGCCGTTAGAAATTTATGCTCCAGAGTCTTTGCAAGAAATTGTTCGCTTGCAGCTCGATGCTTCTGGAGGAAGACTTCAGTATCCAATTCAATTTCACATTTTGAAAGCACCTCAATCCGGCAGTGAGATAATTTATAGCGATAGCGAACTTTCGGTAAGCGCTTTTCGATTGAAGCACAGGATTCCATGCTGTGGGTTTTTATTTAGTGAAAGAGATAAGCAAAGGATATACCATACAAAGAGAGGAGGCGTTGCTGGGATTAAAATTGAAGAAATACCAACCTTGAAAAAAGGACATGATGTACTACGAGAAGATGGAACGCTAATAAGGAGTGAAGATTATACTATCGCTCCACAAAAGTCTCGAACCTATGCGTATTGCACAGATACTGTGCCGCTGGATAGTACAATTGATATTGTTCGAGGAGTGGAATGTTTGTATCATGAGGCGACTTTTCTTGAAGCAGAAAAAGCACGTTCGAAACAAACCTTTCATTCAACTACTGGTCAAGCTGCAAGTATAGCGCGGTCAGCTGGTGTGGGAAAGCTTTTAATTGGTCATTATTCAGCGCGCTACACTGAATTGGAAAATCATTTAATAGAGAGCAGGTCAGTATTTGAGAATACAGATCTTACCATCGAAGGGAAAGAGTTTGAAATAATTTAAGTGGCGGTGTATTATCTAGAATCATTCTGAATAAATTCGCAGTCGATGAGTTCACCTATAAAAACTTTTGTTGCAGATTCTAATTTCCTCATTGCTGAGGGCTTGAGGAATGTTTTATCATCTTGCGATGATATTGAGGTTTTAGGTACAGCATCTGAAGGTGAACAAATGGCAAAAGAAGTGCTTGAACTCAGGCCAGATGTATTGCTGATTGACTATTCGTCCGAAAAACTCTCCTTTACAGATCTAACAGAAGTTATGCGAAAATTACCCAATATGCGGGTAATTGGAATCGTTCACGATTGTGATGTAAATCAAGTGAAACGATTGATTAAATTAGGAATTAGTGGTCATTTGATGAATGATTGTGACAGGGATGAAATTGTTGACTCCGTTAAATCATGTGCCAGGGGAGATAAGTTTTTCTGCGGCAAAGTATTGGATAAATTAAACTGGAGTGATGGAAATGAGACAGATCATGGATGTGAGCCAGTGAATATCAGTGAACGGGAATTAGAGATTCTGCAGTTAATAGCAGAAGGTTTAACCACCAAACAGATTGCGGAGAAACTTCACTTAAGCTTCCATACCGTTATGACACATCGCAAAAACATGATGGCCAAACTGGGCCTAAATAATACTGCTGGATTAATTGTTTATGCGGTCAAAGAAAACTTGATTAGTCCTAATAAATTCCTTTTCAGCACATCCTCTTAAGGCCAATTGATATCTTCATCAGCTCCTAATAGCATTAGAGCTTCACTTAGTTCACCCTCAGTTTTTAAGTCAGATATTTTCTTTGAAACATCCAATCCTTGGCGATAAACCTTGATGGCTTCTTTTTCTTTCCCGTCAGTTTCTAAAAGCTTACCGAGCTTGTAGTAAGCCCCTAAGTAATTTGCATCATGCGCCAATAGATCCTTGATTGTTTCGATGGCTTTTTTGATTTTACCATCAGTTTCGTATTCAAGACCTGCTGCATATTTTAAAAACGAATCATCAGGATTCGTTTCTAGCATTTCCTTAATTAGTTTCAGGCGATCGTTGGTCATTGTAGCTCGATTAGATTGGAAAAATAATAAGCCTTGATGAATTGAAGAAGGTTTGTGAATAACAAAGGAAAAACTTCTTAATTAGATGTCAACGCCTTGCAGCTTGTAGGTTACAGGATAACTTACAACACCAGCGGCAAGCATTTTCATTTTAAATGAGTTGTTTTTTTCTGATTTCTCGATGTATTGAGGATCATTAACCTTGAAAAGCATATGAACGTGGTTCGGTTCTTCAATGCCTCTAAAGACTCTAATCACTTCAAAAGCTCTATTTGGATCCTCTCTATAATCATCCAAGAATGCTTTTTCCCATCGACTATAGTTGAGCGTTTTGAAGCTCATGAACATGGTCAATGTATCATTGACCTCCAAAGTGTACTCTAATTGTTGATCTAAATAGTAAAGCATCGTGGCTTCTGAATGTGAAACCTGAGCCATTAAGTTTTTTAGGTTCTCTGAGTGTACATAATCATCAGCTTGTTCCAAACTGACAATACTATTAATGCTCAGTGTGAGATTCGTGTCTTCTGACCCTTGGTATAAATTCACTAATTCTATTCCATAGTCACTGCGCAATTTGTCTGTAGCTACGAGAGCTTCCTTCCAATCGCAAAAATCTGTGGATTCATTGATGATGATTAAACATGTATCAATGCTTACTGAGCGGGTGAAATGGTCTTCAGGTTCGTCACTTGAAGTGCCTGAACCGCACGATGCGAGCAGTATTGAGCAGAGTGCTAAGAGGGAAGATAGTATAGGGAATCTCATGCGACTAATTTATCTTTAATTTATCATCCTAATACTTTTTCTAACTTAATTATTAGAGGATTTTTTGATGCATCAATTGAATGAATCTTAAAGTTTACGTCCGGATGAGGTTCAGGGTTTTAATTGAGATGTAATAGGTTGAAAAATAACGCCTTTTGGGCGATATGAGATGGGTTATCATTTAAATAATGAATCGATTTCGGAAACGCTTTGATGTAAAAGTATTCTATGAAGGGCGAGGGTTAAGGCTTTTCGGTTGCCGATGCTTCTTCTTGAACAATGCTAAATAGCTCTTGATTTAGGATATTACTCGATACCATCTGTCCATTCACTACTGTTTGCTCTATGTATTTAACGCCATTATAATAATGAGAATAAGTTGCATCACCTGAAACTCCCGTGTAGGTAATTTCTTGAGTTGGAATACCTTCGATATCTAAGAATGTCCACGTACCAATTTTGATACCGTTGTCATAATTAGACTCTAAATATGGACTTCCATCATGATGGAATGCAATAGCTTTTCCTTTTAACTTGCCATTGTTCCAATTTTCTTGGCGAATGACAGCTCCATTAGCGTTATACTGAGTGGCTCCACCGTGCTTTTGACGAAGTTTGTTTTCATGGTGTTCAGATGATACCTGACCATTATCGAAGTGATTTGTAATTGTCCAACAATCGCAACTTGCGGAAAAGGATTCTTCTAGACCTTGTGAGAATCCGAATGCTATTGTAAAAGACAAGAGAAGTGATAATACAAACTTCATTTTAGTGAATTTTTGATTTGTACAAAGTTAGACGTTCAAGCTTTCATCTAGATGCCTTTTAATGCGATCAAATTCATTTGAAGAAAATGAAACATAGTTGCTTTGCTTCCTAAACCACGTTGTTTGACGCTTTGCGTAATTCCTGGTGTGTTGTTTAATTTTATCTATAGCTTCTTCAAATGTTTTGCTTCCTTCAAGATATTCGAATAATTCTTGATACCCAACCGTTTGTAAAGCATTGCAGTTTTTTAAGTTCATGAGAGACTTCACTTCTTCAAGAAGTCCTGCCTTTACCATTTCATCAACTCGATTATTGATCCTCAGATAGAGATCTTGTCTAGTCGGGGTGAGAACAATTTTTTGAATAGCGAATTTTCGCTTTTGTTTTTGTTTTTTGCGGAGTTCAGAAAATGGTTTACCTGAAACTTCTATCGCCTCTAACGCACGTTGAATGCGTTGTTTGTTATGTATGTCTACTTCCTCAAAGTATTGAGGGTCAGCACTCTTTAGTAATTCTTGCAAATAAGTAATGCCTTTATTTTCATATATGACATTGAATTTTTCGCGGATTGAAATAGGGGTAGACGGAAGGTCATCAAATCCCTCGGTAACGGCATTAATATACATCCCAGAACCACCGGTCAAGATACAAATCTCATTGGTTTCAAAATATTGACTAAGGAAGGTGATGGCCTCTTTTTCAAATTGACCCGCATTGTATTCAGCAGAGGGATCTAAGAAATCGATGAAATGATGCTTCACGTCAGCCAGTTGCTGAGGTGATGGTTTTGCAGTTCCAATATCCATTTTTCTATAAAACTGACGGGCGTCTGCACTTATTATTTCAGCATTGTAAGCTTTCGCTAATTGGAGGGAGAGATCAGTTTTACCTGATGCTGTTGGTCCTGCAATTACAATAAGTGTGGGCATGATTAATGGTCGCGACCTTCAGAGAAATCGTCATTTAGTCCAAGGATGTCAAACATCTCTGCGTACTCATCTTGCTCGTCATCATCGTCTTCTCTTAATTCGTCTTCGATCTCGAAACTTATTTCGGGCGACTTTGAATTTTGATCGGGAGCATCACCGAATGATTGCGCAATTCTAGGCACTATTACTGTCTCTTCAAGGGTTTTGATCTCAACGACATCGATGTAAAAACACCACATCAAAAAGAAATCGAAAACATATAGCAGTTTTTGACCCGATTCGAAAATGACATCCTTCAGCAGGCTGTCTTGCATGAGCAATATAGGTTCGTCCTTTTCATTTTTCTCCCCCATGTCCACGAGTGTGAATTCCTGTCCTTTTTCCCAATCTTCATTGCTGACATAGAAAGAGGCCATTTGTGAGTTATCGAAGGCAAATGCTTCTTGAATGAGGTCGTGAAGTTCTCCAAAGTTTGCGGTAGAAGGCATTTCCAAATCTCTGAAGATTACATCTTCATGATCTACCATTACACGCATGCGAATTACTGTGTTCATATCAAGGGGTATTCGATTGTTGAAGGCCAAGCTCCTGAGCTTTGATAAGCATCAATTCCTTTGCTGCCTCGTATTCATTTTTTATTTCACCTTCAAGAATTGCTTCTCGTATAGCTGTTTTAATTATACCGACCTCTCTTCCAGGCTTTAACCCGAAGGTATTCATTATCTCCTCTCCTCCGATAGGTGGCTGCCAATTCTTTATTTTGTCACTTTCTTCAACCTCTTTGCACTTCACTCTCACACGCTGAAAATTCTCCAAGAACTTCTTCACCTTGACCTCATTCTTTGAGGTGATGTCTGATTCACATAAGATCATTAAACTGTCTAAATCTTCACCCGCATCGTAGAGAAGACGTCTGATGCCAGAGGCTGAAACTTCTTTTTTGCTGAGTGAAATAGGACGCAAATGAAGTCGAACTAATTTCTGAACAAACTTCATTTTATGATCTAGTGGTAATTTCAAACTTCTGAAAATACCAGGCGTCAATTTTGCTCCTAAATCTTCATGACCATGAAACGTCCAGCCACTGGTATTGTCAAATTGTTTTGTGTCTGGTTTGGCAATGTCATGCAGAATAGCGGCCCATCGTAGCCATAAATCATCGCTTCTTTCAGCTGCATTGTCTAAGACTTTCAGTGTATGAAAGAAATTGTCTTTATGCCCCAAGCCATTCTTGATTTCAACGCCTTTTAAAGCAGTGAGTCGAGGGAAAATGAGTTCGAGAATATCTGTGTTATCGAGCAATTTAAAACCAATACTTGGTTTAGGTGACAAGATGATTTTATTGAGTTCTTCAGTTATTCTTTCTTGCGAAACAATCTTTATTCTGTATTTTTGACTCTTAATCGCTTCGAAGGAATTCTCTTCAATTCTAAACCCCAATTGCGCTGCAAAACGAATGGCTCTCATCATGCGAAGTGGATCATCAGAATATGTAATAGCTGGATCCAACGGAGTAACAATGAGTTTCTCGTTCAGATGCTTTATTCCACCCAACGGATCGATTATATCACCGAAACTAGATTCGTTTAGACTGACAGAAATTGCGTTCATGGTGAAGTCTCTGCGTTCCCGATCTTCTTCTAATGTGCCATCCTCAACTATTGGTTTTCTTGAATCTCTTTTGTAAGATTCTTTTCGAGCACCTACCAATTCGTATTCTACACCGTTGTGGTGAAACATTGCAGTTCCGAAGTTTTTGAAATAGTTGACTTGAGTTCCTTGCAGTCTTTCTGAAAGGAAATGCGCGAAATCGATACCACTTCCATCAACTACGATGTCGATGTCCTTACTTTCTCGATCTAAAAGCAAGTCTCGAACATAGCCGCCAACTATATACGCAGATACGCCATAATCCGATGCCGCTTTGGCAATGGTTCGGAATATGGGACCGTCAATGTGCTGTCTTATTTCTTCAGGCTTCATTTAAGTCTTTATGAGCTTGAATGTCCCGTCAGCATAGAATACCATTTTAGGCATTTTCTCATTGAATAAGGCGGAGCAGGAGCTATCAAATTCGGGCGGCAAATGTACGACCTTATTTGTGTCAATATTATTTTGACGAGCGTCTTTGTTTGACGTTGGGGATATCCAAATTGGCGCTCTTAGTCGCATACTTAAATCGCTCAGACTTGAATCGTAATCGAATGATACATCCGTAAAGTTATTCTTGCTGAGCTCAAATGAGAATAATCCTTGACCTTCAGTAACTTCAATCATTTGCTGAGCTCCATCAGAAATTTCATGTACCAATTTGTCTAGCATATATTCCGCAGCGCAAATCCAGATTCCAAAATTATTTAGTTGAGAACCAGAGACAATAAACTCGGAAGATTTTAGAATTCCTCCATTTCTCAGATGATCAATGAGTTCTTTTGAGATATTCATTTACGAAGGGAATTGAGAAATGTCAATGGATGTTGAGCACTTAAAATGACCTTTTGGACAAGCTTGAAATCCGTGTAAACCACAAGGACGGCAGTCAAGTTTTTCAGTCGTCTCAATTATTCTTGAATCGTCTGATAATGGACCAAAGCCAAAACGAGGGACTGTACTACAAAATACGGCAGTTGTTGGGGCATTCATTGATGAGCATAAATGCATTGGCGCTGAATCGTTCACGTAGTTCATTTTCGCATCTTTCATCAATGCCGCGGACTGAAGAAGAGAAAGTTTGCCAGCTAAGTTTTGCACTTTAGGATGATTGGTTTTCGCTTTGATCTCATCGCATTGATTGCTGTCAGCTGGAGCACCAAGCAGATAGACTTGGTCTTTTATTGGCATGCTATCAATGAGCTCAATCCATTTTTCAATGCTCCATTGCTTCGTAAACCATACTGAAGTAGGAGCGAAGCACCTAAAAGAGCCTTCTTTGAATGGTTTTACTTTTTCGAAGTCAGAGCCCTGCGGATAAAGTTTCGGAGTTAATGGTTTTTGAAGATGAACAGCGTCTGAAACCAATAGATGATTTCTCTCTATTTCATGAGTGCCATCAAACAGATGCTCATATGACTTTGAATAAAAGGAACTCAGTGGGTTTTTTTTGAATCCAACAGTATTCTTTGCTTTTGAGAGCATGCAAATGAGACCTGAGCTTGCAAATCGATGAGGGTTGACTATCAAATCGTACCGCATGGCTCGTACCGCTTTAATGGTGTTAAGTAGGGTTTTATATTTCCCCTCTTTTTTATTCCAAACGTGCACTGTTTCTAAGAAAGGATGTCCCTCAAAAATGGACTCGCAGCCCTTTCTCACTAAAACATCTATCCGAGCTTTCGGATGTTCAGAGTGCAAGGTTTCAAGCAAACTTGTTGCGAGGATTACGTCACCAATAAATGATGTTTGTATGACTAATATTTTATTGTGTTGGATCAAACTGCAACTTGGAAATCTCTCAACACATCATTCAAGGAAGTCTTTTTATCGGTACTCTCTTTTCTTGTACCTATAATTAAAGCGCACGGCACATTGAACTCACCTGCTGGGAATTTCTTGGCGTAGCTTCCAGGAATTACTACGGAACGCGCAGGAATAACCCCTTTAGTCTCTATTGGTTTATCACCAGTTACGTCTATAATTTTGGTTGACATGGTCAGCACCACATTCGCTCCGAGCACAGCTTCCTGCTCCACACGAACTCCTTCTACAACGATACATCGTGATCCTATAAAGCAATTGTCTTCAATGATTACGGGAGCAGCTTGAACAGGTTCTAATACACCGCCAATACCGACTCCTCCGCTCAAATGCACATTCTTACCAATTTGAGCGCAACTTCCCACAGTGGCCCAGGTGTCAACCATAGTTCCTTCATCAACATATGCACCAATATTAACATAAGAAGGCATCATTACAACGCCTCTCGAAATGTAAGCGCCATAGCGCGCTACTGCATGAGGAACAACCCGAATTCCTTTAGCCTCATAGCCTTTTTTAAGTGCCATTTTATCGTAAAACTCAAAAGGACCAACTTCAATAACTTCCATTTTCCGGGTAGGGAAGTAAAGAATAACTGCTTTTTTGACCCAATCATTTACCTTCCATCCACTTAATGTTGGTTCAGCAGTTCTTAGCCTGCCGTTATCAATTTCTTCAATAATTTCATTGATAGTTTGAAGCGTTTGCTCTTTTTTCAAAAGGGTTCGATCTTCCCACGCTGCATGGATTATTTCTTCCGCTTGTACTCGATTAAATGCCATAAAATCGTTTGATTGTTCCTTGGCAAAAGTAAGCTTTGATGCTTAGCTGAAATTGGATATTCAAACTGTACTTTTGCACTATGGGAAGGGTATTGGCTTTAGATTATGGGGGGAAAAGATGCGGGCTTGCCATATCCGATCCTTTGAAGATGATTGCCAATGGTTTAGATACCTCTGAAACCCACTTGCTGCTGGATAACCTGAAACGGATCCAAAAGGAATATGGCTTTGAAAAGCTGGTAGTTGGCTTGCCTAAAAGACTATCAGGAGAAATGTCAGCCATTGAGCAGAAGATTATTCCCATGATTGAGAAGATTAAAAAAGATTTTCCTGAAGTCGAAATTGTTCGTTTTGACGAACGATTTACCAGTAAGATGGCTTTAGAGAGTATGATAGTTGCTGGCGCGAAGAAAAAACAGCGCGCTGAAAAAGGAAATATAGATAAAGTGAGTGCAACCTTACTTTTGCAAGAATATTTGAATTTGTAAAAGACATGATTTTACCGATAGTAGCATATGGAGACCCGGTATTGAAGCGGGAAGGAGAAGAGATCGATGAGAACTACCCAAAACTCAAAGAGTTGATCGATAGTATGTTCGAAACCATGGAAAACGCTCAAGGTGTTGGACTTGCCGCTCCTCAAGTTGGATTAAGTATTCGCTTGTTTATTGTGGACACTACTCCATTTGTGGATGATGAAGAAGAGGATCCTGAAGTGTTGAAATTGAAGGGTTTTAGAAAGATTTTTATCAATCCCATCATCTTGGAAGAGGAAGGTGAAAAGTGGAATTTTAATGAAGGATGCTTGAGCATTCCTACCATTAGAGAAGATGTGTCTCGTCATCCAAGCATTCTTATCGAGTATTTGGATGAGAATTTTGAACTGAAAGAAGAACGATACGATGGGGTAATTGCACGTGTTATTCAGCATGAATATGATCATGTAGATGGAGTCCTTTTCACGGATAGATTAAATCCCATTAGAAAGCAGTTTCTAAGGAAGAGATTGGATAACATTTCAAAGGGTATAGTAGACATTGATTATAAAATGAAATTTCCAAAAGCGAGAAGATGAGAAAATTATTAGTTATTGGTTTTGTGGCCCTTTTGATTGCTTCATGTGCAGAAAAGGGCGCTGATGTCAATTCAGAAAAAGATGGCGTAACTTCTGGTGTACAATCAAAGGAAGATCGACAAGCAGAGATTCTAGAATTGGAGAAGGAAATTTCTTCAATGGTTAAAAGCGAAAGAACTGAAGCTGTTGATGCAAAGGCTGAAAGGTTGTTAAAAAGATACAGAGATTATGTTGGACAAAACCCACGTGACTCAATCACAGCAGAATACCTTTTTAGAGCAGCTGACTTAAGTGTGGGAGTGGGAAAATACGAAGCCTCAATCGCTTATATCGACAGAATTCATAAAGATTTCCCTAAGTTTCGAAAATCGGTTGAGATGTGGTTGTTTAAGGGATTTATTTATGAGACATACCTCAACAATCACGCTAAAGCGGTAGAGTCTTATACAAACCTGATTAAGAAATATCCTAATCATAGACTGGCTGCAGATGCTCGTTCTTCCATCGATAATTTGACGCTCACCGAAGAAGAATTGATCAAGAAGTTTAAGGCTCAAAACGCTGATAAGGAGATCTAATTAACCAGCGAGCAATTCGTGCAGTCTATCTCTAAAGGCTGTTTTATCTGAAGGAGCAGTGTAAATGCCTGAATTCACAATTCCAACATCTCCTGTCTCTTCGCTGACTAAAATAGCCACAACATCCAATTCTTCGGTCACCCCAATTGCGGCTTTATGACGCATACCGTAGGCGGAAGGAAGAGTAGTTCTTTGTGTCAAAGGAAGCATACAGCTGGCAGCGATTATTTTATTCCTTCTGATAATCAAAGCGCCATCGTGCAATGGGCTGTTCTTAAAGAATATACTCTCCAAAAGCGCTGCATTCAAGTCTGCGTTGACCTTTCTTCCACTTTCAATAATGGTATGAAGATCCGCTTGGCGCTCTATAACTATCAGTGCTCCTGTCTTAGACTCAGAAAGGTGATATACCGCTTCTGACAGAGCGTGTAGGTTAGTGCTGATTTTTATGTCAGACTTTCCTAAATAGCTCCAAAGACCACCTCGATCGCCTATATTTCTAAAAAACCCAGAATTGCCGATCGCCAAAAGAAACCTTCTGATTTCTTGCTGAAACACTATGATAAGCGCAATTACACCCACATTAATGAATTGCCTAAATATTTGCCCCATCAGCTCCATTTCTAGCGCAGTAACAGTAAGCCAAAGGATGTAGATACTTAAAACGCCAAAGAAAATCCGGATGGCAATGGTTCCTTTTACAAGCTGATAGAGCTTAAACAGGATGAATGACACCAATAAGATGTCTATCAAGTCTAATAGTCCAAAAGGTAAAAAACCGAAAAGGTCAACTGTTCCCATTGATGCAATATTAAGCGCAATTGATGATTTAAAAGGGCTAGAACTTTTTACAGAGATGGTCTGTTACGATATTTTAATAAAAAGACCCATGCATTAGCTTGGTCATCGAATGACTGAATACTAATTTCGCGGTCGCTTAATAAAACGATAAAAGAGTAATAAAATGTCAGTATTAGTTGGAAAACAAGCCCCTGGATTTACAGCAGCGGCAGTATTAAATGGGATAGAGATTGTTGAGGATTTTACACTCGAGCAATTCAAAGGGAAGTACGTTATTCTATTTTTCTACCCAAAGGATTTCACGTTTGTATGCCCTACAGAGTTGCATGCATTCCAAGCTAGATTGAATGATTTCAAGGAAAGAGGTGTTGAATTAGTAGCTGTGTCAACGGATACAGAGCAAAGTCACTGGGGATGGCTTCAAATGGGGAAAGACCAAGGTGGAATTAAAGGAATTACATATCCAATCGTAGCAGATACGAATAAGACCATCTCTCATAATTACGATGTTCTTGCAGGTGATTTCTTCTATGATGAAGATGGAATGTTGCAAGCAGAAGGTGAGTTGGTAGCCTACAGAGGTTTATTCTTGATCGATAAAGAAGGAATGGTTCGTCATCAATTGGTTAATGACCTTCCATTAGGAAGAAACGTTGACGAAGCCATCCGTATCGTTGATGCTTTACAATTCAATGAAGAGAATGGTGAGGTTTGTCCAGCAAACTGGGTGAAAGGATCAGAAGGAATGAACGCAACACATGATGGTGTAGCTTCTTACCTTTCTAAGAACTAAAACGAATTTTCGAGAAATAGAAAGCCTCTTCGCATTGAGCGGAGAGGCTTTTTATTGAATAATAACTTTCTGAAGGTCAGAATCGCCTGAAGCGAATATGGTATTTATCAAGTAAATTCCTCTTTCTAAATCAGTTAAGTCGATGGTCTTTTCGATCGTTGCAGATTGATAAACCATTCTCCCATTCGTGTCAAATACTTTTAAGCTTGCAATAGAAGAAGAACTTGACTGCAATAATCCTTCAGTGGGGTTTGGATACCAAGCCATCGATTCGTTATCGGTTTTTTCATCGTTGATTGAACTGATGCGATCACAAATGATATACTCAAGAAATCTGCTCGAACTATCAATGGCGATGTCATAATTGGGGGTGTTTGGCCCACCTATAAAATAGCTCACGTGGCCAGAGCTTCCTTCAATGGTGATTAACTGACTTCTGATTCCTAAAGTGCGGGCCTTTTCATCAATACTAAAGCTGCCAGAAACCTGAATAGGTGTTCCAAATTCTGTGGTGATCGCAGTTCCGTAAGGAACGATATTGTCGAACTCATCATGCATGCTAAAAACAGGAGGCTCACCGCTAGATATCCAATTCACGTTTTTAAGCGCGCCAGAAAAATTCAATACGCCAACTATCGATTCAGAATACTGAAAGTTTGTTGAGCTATTTCCTCTTAATCCACCATTGGCATTAATGATCGAATCGAGTGCATCACTCAATACGTCTTCTTCATCAAGATACGCGCAATGATCAGCTGCAATGGCTCCAGCAGAAACACCACCAATAAAAATCAGATTAGTGTCAATACCATAATCATCGGCTCCATCCGCACTTTGTTTAAACCATCGAATGGCAGCTTTCATGTCCATCGTTGCTTTAATGGCCGCGTCAATTGCGACATTTGAATCTATCTCAAGTGCAAATGCATCGAATAATCTATAATCTATGGTAGCCGCTACGTAGCCTCTGCCTGCATACTCCAAACATAGCTGACGGAGCTGTTTTCTATTTCCTGTTAGAAAACTTCCTCCATGCTCTAGAATGATAACTGGTCGGTCAAAGAAAAACTCTGCCGGTGGAGTATAAATATCCATAAACAACTGCTTTTGAGCTCCTGCTATGGTTTGACTTTCTCCAAAATTCACATTGAGCGTTGAATCAATTTCAGAGAATATAGGATCGATATATCTCACTCCATCACAATGCACTTGAGTAAACGCGTTTCCATGATTCAAAAAGCCAATAAGCAGGAATACAAATGCTGAAGGTAATTTGGTAAGTAAGGTTGTTTTCATCATGGATACATTGTTGTAGCGAAAATATGAAATGATTGCAGCAAATAGTGAAAATTGAGGCTTTCGATTTTTACATTCGCATCTGCTAATCGGGATGTAGCTCAGTTGGTAGAGTGTCCCGCGTAAGCGGGAGGGGGCGGGAAGCCGTCCCGCTTGAAGCGGGATCATCCCTATTCCAGTTTGCATGGAAATGTTAGTTTACATAATACAAAGTAGTGCTACTGGCAAGTATTATGTGGGTCAGACTAAAGACATAGAGGAGAGGTTGAAACGACACAACGAAGGCCGAGTAAAGTCCACAAGTCATGGTTTGCCATGGAATCTAGTTCATACCATTCCCGTTAGAAATAGATCAGAAGCGTTAATCTTAGAATCAAAGATTAAAAAGCGCGGAGCTAAAAGATACCTCGGAGACCTAGGACTAGAATTTTAGTTCATTTTAAATTCATGCAATTAGAGTTTTATCTTCGCTGCCTTCTAAAAATCGGGATGTAGCTCAGTTGGTAGAGTGCACGTCTGGGGGGCGTGAAGCCGCAGGTTCAAGTCCTGTCATCCCGACTCTTATTATAAAAGGCTTTCGGGAGACTGAGAGCCTTTTTTTTAATCACATTCACTACATCATGTTCAATGCAAAATCAATCTGATTTTGATATCTTGTTGGCGTCCGAATGGAATTAGTGGTTTAAAAAGATGTGGAAGGCTTATAAATATATTTACTATTGGCTTTATACTTGGAATCGTGGGCTATGGGGTGAAAGTGATCTTCCGGAACTCAATGCTGTGTTAGCTTTATCATTGGCTTTTGTGTGTAACATATTGTCATTGATGGTTCTAGTTTATATTGCCACTGGAGGTCTAATTATTCAGCCAGGAATCCCTAAAATCGAGTCAATATTTCTACTTCTGATTGTAATGGCTTTGCATTATTTTTCCCTTATGCACAATGGGAAATACCAGCGGATCGAAAAAGAGTTTCAGAATGAAAGTAAAGGGGAAAGAAAGAGGAAAGGTGCTTTAGCCCTCATTTATATTTTTGGTTCGATGGTATTTTACATGTTTTTGCTCTTTTTTGGGATTTGGCTAAAGAAACAAGGGCTTTGATAAATCTCCCGCGCGCGCGGTTGCACCGCGTGCGGATCGTAATCTAAACATCAAATACAATGCGAACGCGCTACAAGCGCGCTCGAGCCAGTGCAGTTTTCCACCTGTTTTCCTGTCCATTTTATTATCATCACCTTTGAAGGCGTTTTGATCCATCCTATAGACCTCACCATATTTATTGTTTACCTCTTGGCCATGCTGGGCGTGGGTTTCTACTTCATGCGCAAGAATAAAAACTTGGATGATTACTATGTAGGAGGTCGCGGAATGAATAGTCTGCATATTGGCCTCAGCGTAGTGGCAACGGATGTTGGAGGTGGATTTTCAATCGGCTTAGGAGGTCTTGGTTTTGCTATTGCAGGCAGCTGGATGCTCTTCACTGGTTTGATAGGAGCATGGCTAAGTGCCATTATATTGATTCCACGTGTTTTCAAATTAATTGGAAAGCATAAGCTTTTCACTTTTCCTGAAATCTTTCTCCACCTATTCAATAAGAAGGTAGCGCTGATAGCTGGGATTATTTCAGCAATTGGATACATTGGTTTTACCAGTGCGCAAATTTTGGCAGGAGCTAAATTGGCTACGGCCACTTTTCCAGCTTTAGGATTACAACAAGCCGTATTAATCATGGGAGTAACCGCTGTTATATACACAGTTTTTGGTGGTCTTAAGGCTGTGATTTATACAGATACAGTGCAATGGCTGATGCTCATGGGAGGTCTGATTTTTATTGGTATTCCATTGGGATATCAAGCCGTTGGTGGTTGGGAAGGAATTACAACAACGCTCGATCCTAGTTTTTTAAATATTTGGAATGTAGAATGGCAGCAATTGCTGAACTGGGCGATCACTATCATTCCTATTTGGTTCATTGGAATGACGCTCTACCAGAGAATTTATGCCAGTAAGGATGAAAAAACAGCCAAGCGCGCTTGGTTCATTGCTGGACTTTTTGAGTGGCCGATTATGGCATTTATGGGTGTGCTTTTGGGCTTGTTTGCCCGAGTTGCGGTTCAGCAAGGGCTTTTTGAAGGCTTAGGATATAATGAGATAACAGATATGGATAGCGAGATGGGACTTCCAATAATGCTGCGAGCGGTTCTGCCCGTTGGCCTTATGGGCTTGATGATGTCGGCCTATTTTTCGGCTATCATGAGCACAGCCGATAGTTGTTTGATGGCTGCCAGCGGAAATGTAGTGACGGATATTCTTTCTAATATACTTCCGATAAAAGAGGAGAAGCTCTTGAAGTATTCTCAAATAGCAACATTTACAATAGGGGCATTGGCGTTGCTGCTTGCTACTTTAATGACGAATGTCCTTGACCTCATGTTGCTGTCATATTCATTTATGGTCTCAGGGCTTTTCATTCCTCTGATAGCAGCATTTTTTTTCAAAAAGAAAGATCCTCAAGCGGCCATAGCTGCCATGATAAGTGGAGGTTCAACTACCTTAATATTGGAGGTGTTGAATAAGGAAGAGATACTGCATATGCCTTGGGGTATTGATCCAAATATCTTCGGCATATTAATGTCATTGATAGTCTATTTGTCGGTTGCAAATAGTCATGCTTATAGAATGCGATAGACTATCCGCATTCATTGAAGCTATCACTAATTATTTGATAATTCTGACATCCTTTGAAAGGATAGATTTCCTCTATCGTCTTATCGATAAGTTAACCGAAAAATTAGGGTGGTAAAGATTACATTTGTGCCACGAAAAAAATTGATAAGATGAGTGAGAATAAAGAGCCATTTAAGTGCTTGATCGTTGGATCAGGTCCTGCAGGATACACAGCAGCAATTTATGCAGCTCGTGCTGAATTAAAGCCAGTAATGATTGAAGGTATGCAACCTGGAGGTCAATTAATGGACACTACTGATGTTGAGAATTATCCAGGATATCCAGAAGGTGTTAATGGTCCACAGATGATGATGAATTTCAGGGCTCAAGCTGAGCGTTTTGAAACAGACATCAGAGCTGGATATGTAACTAAAGTTGACTTATCTGGACCTGTTCACAAGGTATGGGTGGATGATAAAGTAGAACTGCATGCGCACAGTATTATTATCTCTACGGGGGCTACCGCTAAATGGCTTGGATTGGAAAGTGAAATAAGACTAAGAGATTTAGGAGGTGGAGTATCGGCTTGTGCCGTTTGCGATGGTTTCTTTTATCGTGGTCAAGATGTTGCTATTGTTGGAGCTGGAGACACAGCTTGTGAAGAGGCATTATACCTTTCAAAAGTTTGCCGCAGTGTAAAGATGATTGTTAGAAAAGACGAAATGCGGGCTTCAAAAATCATGCAACAGCGTGTGTTTGATACTAAGAATATAGAAGTGCTTTGGAATACTGAAACGGTTGAAGTGCTTGGTGAAAGCGTAGTTGAAGGAGCAAAAGTGATCAACAATCAAACAAAAGAGGAGAAAGTGCTTGATGTTACTGGTTTCTTCGTTGCCATTGGTCATAAGCCAAATACCGATATGTTTAAAGGTTGGCTAGATATGGATGATACAGGCTATTTGAAGCATAAGCCAGATTCATCAAAGTCAAATATTGAAGGAGTTTTCATTTCAGGAGATGCTGGTGATAAAGTTTACCGCCAAGCTGTAACTGCTGCCGGTACAGGATGCATGGCAGCCTTAGATGCGGAACGATACCTTGGAGAAAAAGGACTTCATTAAGTCCATATCCTAAATATTATTTTCAAGAAAGAAGCGCTCTTTGGCGCTTCTTTTTACTTTTAAGCCTTCTTACAACGAAAAAACACATATGAAAAAGCTAAACCTACTTATTTACCCTTTTTTGATTTCAGGAATCATGCTTCAGTCATGCGCTGGTGGAGGCGAAAAACCTGAACAAGAATCACAAGTTGATACAATTGTTGCCGCGGATGATTTTGAATTCCTAGCGGAGCAATTTGCAGACCTGAAGATTGTTCGTTACCAAATTCCTGGTTGGGATAAGCTTACTGTCAAACAGAAAGAATATGTTTATTACTTATACGAAGCCGGTTTAGCAGGAAGAGACATAATTTGGGATCAAAATTATCGCCACAATATTGCGATAAGAAAGGCACTAGAAACCGTCATCAACAATTACGATGGCGACAAAGGAGCAGATGATTGGAATAACTTCATGGTGTATGCTAAGCGTGTATTCTTTTCAAATGGAATTCACCATCACTACAGCATGGCCAAAATCACTCCAGATTTTAGTCAAGAGTATTTCAACTCATTGGCCGAGGCTACTGGTGCAACTCTGAGTGATGAGGCATTGAAAGCTATTTTCGATCCTTCATTTGATGCTAAAAAGGTAAACCTTGATCCAGATAAAGGATTGGTTAAAGGGTCAGCAGTTAACTTTTACAGCCCAGGTTTGACAGAGGCTGAAGTTGATGCTTATTACAGCAAGATCATTGATAAGAAAGATGCTCAGCCAATATCTTATGGATTAAATAGTAAGTTGGTAAAGAACGCTGAAGGAAAAATCGAAGAGATGGTTTATAAGAGCGGTGGACTTTACGGATCTGCCATTGATAAAATCATATACTGGTTAGATAAAGCTTCTGGAGTTACTGAGAATCAACCGCAAGCTGATGCTTTGAAACTATTGGTTGAATTCTTCCAAACAGGTGATTTGAAGAAATGGGATGAGTACAATATTGCTTGGGTGGGAGCTACTGATGGCGATATTGATTATATCCAAGGATTTGTCGAGGTTTACAATGATCCTAAAGGATATACTGGTTCTTATGAGAGTATTATTGAGATCAATGACTTTGACGCTTCTGAGCGCATGAAAATGCTCATGAACAACGTTCAATGGTTTGAAGACAACTCATCTATTATGGATGAGCACAAAAAGAAGAATGTGGTGGGCGTTACCTATAAGGTAGTAAACACAGCTGGTGAGGCAGGAGATGCTTCTCCTTCAACTCCGATTGGAGTAAACCTTCCAAATGCTAACTGGATTCGATCAATGCACGGATCTAAATCTGTGAGCCTTGGAAACATCGTTCATGCTTATGATAAGTCTGGAGGAAAAGGATTCTCTGAAGAATTTATAAGAACGGAAGAATTGAGAGCAAGAAGTAAAGAGCACGGAACACTTGCTGGTAAATTGCATACAGCGCTTCACGAAGTGGTTGGTCATGCATCAGGTCAATTAAATCCTGGAATTGGAACACCTAAAGAAACCTTGAAAAGCTATGCTTCTACATTAGAAGAGGGCAGAGCAGACTTGGTAGCATTGTACTTCCTTTTGGATTCGCAGATGGTCAAGTATGGTCTAATGCCTTCGCTAGAAGTAGGAATGGCTGAATATGATTCGTATATCCGCAATGGAATGATGCTTCAATTGAGAAGATTAGAGCCAGGAGCCGTAATCGAAGAATCCCACATGCGTAACCGCCAGATGGTTGCATCATGGTGTTATGAAAAAGGAATGGACGAAAACGTAATTGAGAAGAAGGTCGTTGAAGGAAAGACTTATTTCGAAGTAAATGACTATGAAAAACTTCATCAATTATTCGGTGAATTGCTTAAAGAAATACAGCGCATTAAAAGCGAAGGAGATTACGAAGCAGGAAGAGCTTTGGTAGAAAACTACGGGGTGCAAGTGGATGCTGATATTCATGCAGAAGTTTTGAAAAGAGCTGAAAAATTGAACAGTGCACCTTACGGTGGCTTCATCAATCCTAAGTTGGTTCCAGTAATGGAAGGAGAAAAAGTGGTAGATGTGAAAGTGGAGTATCCTGAGGATTTCTTAGGTCAAATGCTTGACTACGGAGCAAATCATTCTTTCCTTTCAGCGAGTAACTAATACAGAAGAGTAATCAAAAAAAAGAGCGGCCTTAGTGCCGCTCTTTTTTTTGTGCAAAGTTTTTTTCGCTAATAGTGAATAGTGATTGTTCCAAGAGTTTCTAGTGGACCTTTTGGGTGCTCGTTAAACTGAGCACCTTTGCAAGCGAATTCGGCCTTAGTAAGCAAGTATTCGTCACTCGTAGTACTGCCAGTGACTCCAGATTTTGCTTTTAAAACGGTTCCGGCTCTATTAACAAGCACTTCAACTACGACCGTGCCTTTCTTCTCTGTTGCATTAGACAGGCGAGGAGCTAATGTCATTTCTCGATCCTTAATGGCATATTCCACGATGTAATTGCCATCAGAACTTTTCATTTTCTTGGTTGGAGTATCGTCCAATAGCTTCCCGTCATAAGGCACATATTCATCAAAGAATATAGAGCTTACATCTCTCAGCATGATATTCTTAGGTTGACGATTTATGTACATGACAAGAACATCATCATTCAGAGACATGACTATTCCCTGAAGCTTATCTCCTGTTTTAAGAACAACGCTGTGCTGTGAATAGCTGAAAGCAAAGCATGACGTTGCGGCTAAAGTGAGTATGAGTTTTTTCATTGAGAGCTTATTGATATCGCAATATCATAAAGCTTGTCGCTAGAAAGTAGCTGAATTGTAAAATCTTAAAACGAATGATTGTGGAAAACCCTCTTAGTCGTGTGTGTTGATGTCTTGCAGTAGACGCTGAGGTTTTCTTCTAAAAGCTTCAAAACGTTCTTTAGTGAATATGACGAAGTCATATTGACTCATACTCATAAGCTGCTGATCAGAAACATTAATGAAGTCTATAAAGTCATCGAATTCATCCCTAGACAAATCAATGATGTCATAGTTAACATACTTAATGAATAACTCCTTTAATAATTCTCGCTTTCTGTCTTCGTTTATTATCTCATATGCCCTACGTTTTAACTGTTCTTTTCTACTTAACTGCTGATATAGAAAGGTCAGGGGAGACATGTAGGCATCAATCCCAGTTAATACGTAATCTCTTTCGTCATAGCCCAAACTGCGAATGTCCTTTTGGATTGACTCCAATTCTCGTCTAGGAAAAACTTCTACTTCTTTTAAGTCAAAGCTGATGGGTTGAAGATAGATTCTAACGAAGTATTCGTTCTGCAGAGCGCTATCCTGCATTGATAGCTTGTAGGTTTTGTATCCGATTGCGCCAACTAAGAGCGTATCGTTCTTATTGGCCATCACTTTAAATGAGCCGTCCTTTTCGCCAAACGTTCCTTTGGATGTATTGCGATTTACTATAAGAAGGTTGAATGTTGGATCTTCCTTGTGAACGACTTGACCATTGATAGTCACTTTTTGAGCAAATGATTGCCCAATTGTAATTATAAAGAAAAGAGAAATTAAGGAGAGCCTTGAAAGCATATTAAAGAAACGTCTATAGTCGTCCTTTCTTATTTGGCATATATCTGCTGTTGCTTCCTTTTCTGAAACCAGCTTTATATCCTACAAATACTTCCCAAGCTCCTTGATAACCATTTAGCCTATTTATGTTTCCTACTGAAACATCATATGAAGTGCCAAAAGAGAATCCAGCCAAATTCAACATAAGGGTCGCTATCATGTCCTTTTGAACTCTATGAAATAATCCAAGTGACATGCTGTATTCTTTTCTCTTACCGGTGGTGCGAGTTGGCTCGTTAAAATAGAACACAAAGTCATTACCAAGTATAACGTTATTCGTTTTCCCTTGCCTTGTAATCAAGAATGACGGTCTCAATGCAAAAAGATTGTCTTTTCTAAGACGATGTTCCATATTGAAATGAATCGTGTGTCGTCTGTCAAGTTGAGTATTAGCTGAATCAATATAGAGTGAGTTGTCTGGAGTGTTTGCGTGAAACATTCCATATCCCACGGATATATCTGCTAAGTCCCCATCATAAGAATATTGGATACCTGTACTCATGTCAAAATAGCTTTTAACATCAGTTGGAAGATTTTCTCCAGGTGGCAGGTATAAGGCAAAACCTTCACCTACCCATTGATTATTCCAATAAACACTCGAATAGTCGATTGCGCGTTGTCCAAGACCACCTTGGAAACCAACACTCAAGCTGTGTTGCTGTCTCGGATCTAAGTATTGACCAACAGATAGAGTAAGGTTATAGCGTCTATTTATCATTCGAACATCACCTTGATCATCACTCACTACATTCAATCCAAAACCCCATATATTTCCTGCCCATGCATTGATTGGAAGGTTGATATCAAAGCTTGCTATACCACTTCTGTACGGTTGAGAAATAACATAATTCTGTTCTCGAGCAGAAAGGTTTAAACTCCATTTAGCTTCTGAATTCCCCGCTAAAGCTGGGTTAATGGTAAGAGGTTGGTAATTGAAGAGTGAAAACTCAGGATCCAATCCTTGTGCTTTAACACCCAATGAAATTAACAATAACCCTAATATGTATATCGATCTTATCATTAGTACCTCAAAAGTGTTACGTTACCAGTCAGCTCTTCTACTGTTCCATCTAAGAAAGTAACCTTTACATAATATTTATAAGAACCAGCAGGAGCAGGAGCACTTTTATACGTTCCATCCCATCCGTTGTTTTGAGAATAGGAATCAAATACCATTTCTCCATATCGGTTCCAAATTCTCAATGAGAACCCTTCAGTCGCAATGCCATTGCCTCGCACCCAAAGAATATCATTATTATCATCACCATTCGGACTGAAAATATTTGGTATACCAGCAAAATACGATTCCTCAACATAAACAATTAATGAGTCATATGCTTGGCAACCGTAGTCATCAAAATTTGTGACGAAGTATTTCCTTGTTTCTGTTGGGTAAATTGTAGGTCTTGGACAATCATAACATGAAAGGCCTTCTTCTGGGAACCAACTGAAATAGGGCGCTGTTCCGGTTGTTTCAAAACTTACCGTGTCTTCCAAGAAGAAACGGCTATCGATATTGTCGATTCGAATCGTTTTATCTGGTCCAACTACCAATTTAGGATAACTACCTCCAATATTCAGAACAGCAACATCCTGGAGGTTAAGGATTGAAACGTCATACTCATTGTAAGCAAATATTTGCAATCCGATAGAACCACTGTCATCGAAACAAAAGATAGGGTCATCTTCATTTGTAATTCTTGGCATAGCTGGGAAATAATCCTTCCAAACAACGAAGAACGTGTCCTTGAATAAGCTATCGTCAACCATCCATTCATATCCAGGAGTCAATGGAGAGATAGTATCCGCGGCAGTGCCCGTGATAGAATCAGGGAATGGATGCCACCAAAACAAGAAGTAAGTTGAATCCGTTCGGATAGATGTGTTGAAGAATTGAACACAAGTAGATCTACAAATTGAGTCACGTTCAACTTGAAAACGAGGATCAGGAGGTAAACAGGAGTCAACCTTAATATATTCTTCAGCGATCAAAGTATCTTCTCCGTTTACGTTCTTGGCAATCAAGGTTACTGGATAGACACCCGGAGTTGTATAGAGGATGTCGCCAGGAAATTGATCGTTTGATGTACTTGGCTGTCCGCCAGGGAATTCCCAGAACCACTCCGTTGAAAATTGTGAGTTATCTTGAAAAACCACTACAGTACCTGGGCAAATAACTTTGTCATTTGAAGTAAAGGCCGCAATCGGCACTGGACAATCATTAACTGTGATGTAATCAGTAATGCTATCGGTTGCTTGACCTGCACTATTTGAAACAATAATAGTCACCGTATACGTTCCTGGAGTAGTGTAAAAGACACTTATGGTGTCCAATGTATCGTTTGCTGGTCCTGTAATTGTGGCAGGGTTTCCTCCCTCAAAAATCCAAGTGATATTATCAGGGTTTCCAGTAGTTTGAGCATAAAACTCAACAAAATCATTGTTACAGACTTCAGTAGTATCACTTGTGAATGTTCCCGTTGGAACAGAACAATTACCTACAGTAATTGCTCCAGGGAACACAATTGTAGAATCTAAACCTGTGACAATATCAGTAACCGTTAAAATTACATCATATACCCCAGCGGTTGTATAGCAAATGGTTGATGGATTTTGATTGGTTGAAATATTAGGTGAGCCACCTTGGAATTGCCAATTCCATGCACCTTGACCATAGGTACCATTGGTGGAAGTGTTTGTGAAACTTATGCATTGACCTTGACACAAAGCGGTTTGACTTGCTGTGAAAGCTGGAATAGGTGGTTGGCAGTCTAAAACTTCTAAGGTGTCTAAGTGCACGTCAAAGCCATTAGCATTGGTTGCTGTAAGTGTAATGACGTAAGTTCCTGGAGTAGCAAAGGTTATGTTCTGCGGGTTTTTTCCAGTAGACGTATTCGTTCCATCAAATTGCCATAGATACGTAGCATTGGTACTGGTCGAGAAATTAGTGAAATTCACAGCATCTCCAGTACAGATTGAGTCACCACTGATCGTGAAATCTGCTTCAGGAATTGTATCTGTAATTGAAATATTGTCTATCGCGAAAGAAGGCTGAGTGCCTAAACCATCACCATTACTTTGAAAGCGAAATCCAATAAACAGCTGAACTTGGTTATTCAGAGTAGTATCTAAAAAAACTTCACCATGCTGCCATTGACCATTTACGCCACACGCACCGCCCGATGTTTTGCCCGGATCATAAATTGTAGTGAAAGCACCAGGAGCTCCAACGGCAAAAACTACTGTACCATTATCGGCTGCATCTCCACCTTCGATGTAATCGAATTCAAGAAGCATGTGAATAGCTCCCGTTGTGTTAATAGCTGGAGTCCATATAATTATATCTGCCAAACTATCATTTTCAAAAGTCGCGCCCGGATCAATCGTTCCTTGGTTGGTTGAAACATGCAAAGTATTGTCAAAACCTCCAGCAGCTGCACATCCATCGCCACAGTTTCCTAACCCTGTAAATGCCTCTCGAGCACTGACGAACCATCTATTGAAGGTGTCAATCGAATTTATATTTGGATACGTCTCCGTCCAAGTTCCGTTCGCAGAAACATACGAACTAGCGCTATCAATATCTCCACATACAGCGGCAACCCCAAAATCTTCAGCCCATATTTGAGCCACTGAAGTATGAGCATATACAGTAAGAACGATGATTGATAGATATCGTCCAATTAACCTAACAGAAGTTTTCCCCTTATTCATCTAGCGTTTTCAGGTATTAACCCGCAAAGAAACTTTAATAATTAATACGATCAAAAAATTATTTGGAAGCCTTTTTGCAGTTATAATGTTACCAAAAATTTCATTGTGTCGACTCCATCCGCATAGTCAGCAAGGGATGGCTTTTGTGCGGTACCAAAAGGAATGTTCTTTCGGCCAACCACGCATTGTATGTCATCAAGTTGTCTTTCAATTTGTTGATTTAGCTCATTTATATCATCATAAAATTCATAGTGTAACATTCCAACAGGTGAAAATAACGATGATTCTTCCACAAGCAATATCAAATCATTCTCTAAAACAGGCTTCTGCTGCATCATTAGCAGTGTTTTGTGATATGTTACGTTATTAAAATACTTTTTATTGCTTGAAAGGTACGCAAAAGGCATTGATGCTTTGAATATCCGATCTAAATCAAATGATCTTGGAAGGTAGATTTTGGTTACGTTTCTGCATCCCAGACCATAATATTGAAACGCATCTTTCATTAATCCATAAAGTTCATCATCACTTTCTTCTCCTGTTAAAACTGATATTGCGGTTCTGTTTTTACGAATGATGCTCGGGATTTCTTTGAAGTAATGCTCAAAGTGTCTCGCTGAATTATTGCTTCCAGTAGCGATAACTGCATCGAAGTTTTTAAGCAGGCCTTTCTCAATTCTATAATGCTCACTAAAGCCAACGGTTCGATTTGACATCAAGTCTAAGAAATAGGGAATCAACAACTCGTCACTCGAAGAACATTTAAGAATGGCTTTGTGGCCACACAAGATGGTAGACAATACATCATGAAAACCAACCATTGGAATGTTTCCAGCTAATATTAGACCAACCTCTTTTGATTTGATTTGATCGAAGTTGTATGCGCTTAGCCAAAGTTTTAGGTTTTCTTCTTTAAGTTCTTCCGCCCAATAATTTAGAGCGAATTCAACTTCATCTTGAGTAAACCAACCGTTTTTATGAAAGGCATTTGAAACAGTGCTTTTGAGTGTGGCAAAATCATCATCTTCAGGATGAGATAAATACGATTGAATGTGCTCGCCCAAAGCCGCGAATGAAGAGGTGAGGCTCTTTTGTGAAATCATCACGCAAAACTAATAACAGTTGCACTCAAGTTATCGAAAATCCTTTTGGATAATGACGATTTATATGCCAACCTTTTTTGAAATTGGCAGCTGATATTTCTCTCCAATCCAGAATGTTGAATTCTAGAGCTGTCACGGAGGCTGTTGCTATCTTTTCGATGGGTTGTTGGATAAAGAAATTCACAAACGATGAAATGGAAGGCTCATGGCCGACAATCATCGCAGATTGAAGGTGGTTGTCTAAGTATAGAATAGTTTTCAGCATCGTTGGGAAGTCAGGTAAATAGAGCTTTCCATCAACTTTTAAAGAATCTAAAGGCAGCGATAATTCGTCTGCGAAAATCTTCGCGCTTTCATAGGCTCGCACGGCAGGACTTGAGAAAATAATTTCAGGAATAGATTTCCGAATTCTTAATACCTCACTCATTTCTTTACAATTTTGGACACCTCGATTTTTCAAAGGGCGTTCAATGTCATTGAGATCAAGATTATCCCAATCGCTTTTTCCATGTCGTGCGATGTAAAGCGTTTTCATTTTTTGTCGATTGTTTGAAAATGAGAACGTAAAGTACTCTGAATTCCTTCAAGTAGCTATAAAAATAGATGAATTCAACATTAATTCTTTTAACGTTGGAGTGTTTAAAAACCTGTGCATAATACGATGAGCTTTCGTACTAAAGCCCTGTTAAGTCTGATTAAATTCGCAACAATCCGAAAATTTGCTGGGCATGGAAGTAGAATACAATGAAGATAATATACGTACACTAGAGTGGTCGGAGCATATACGGATGCGGCCCGGTATGTATATTGGGAAGCTCGGAGACGGTAGTTCCGCTGATGATGGCATCTATATATTGATTAAAGAAATTCTCGACAACTCAATTGATGAGTTTGTGATGGGCAATGGAAGGACCATTGATGTTTCTATCAAGGGAAATGAAGTCAAGGTTCGTGACTATGGTCGAGGAATTCCTCTTGGTAAGGTGATAGACTGTGTGTCTAAAATCAATACGGGTGGTAAATATGATTCAAAAGCCTTCAAGAAGTCTGTTGGACTGAATGGGGTCGGTACGAAGGCCGTAAATGCTTTGTCATCTTATTTCAAAGTAGAATCGGTTCGTGAAGGAAAGATAAAAGCTGCTGAATTTTCTCAAGGACAAATTACAGTAGACTCTGATATTGAAGAAACACCAACAAGAAAGGGTACTCGAACCACTTTCGTTCCTGATGACAGTGTTTTTCCTACGTATGCGTTCAAGCATGAGCATGTAGATCGTATGCTATGGAATTACGCCTATTTAAATAGAGGTCTGGTTATCAATTTTAATGGAGAGCGATACGAATCTAAAAATGGATTAAAGGATCTTCTGGAGAGAAATTTAGATGAAGAACCTTTGTATCCTGTATTGCATATTGAAGGAGAAGATATTGAAGTAGCTCTTACCCATACACATGGTTATGGCGAAGACTATTACTCTTTTGTGAATGGACAGTTTACTCCTCAAGGTGGAACACATCAAACAGTATTTAGAGAGAGTGTAGCTCGGGTTATTCGTGACTTTTACGGAAAGAATTTTGAAGCTCAGGATATTCGATCTTCTATTTCTGCTGCGGTGAGCGTAAAGGTTATGGAGCCTGTTTTTGAATCTCAAACAAAAACCAAATTAGGCTCGCAGGATATTGCTCCAGGTGGTCCAAGTATGAGAGCATTTATTAACGATTTTCTTTCCCGAGAACTTGATAACTATCTCCATAAGCATCCTGAAGTTGCGGATCCCTTACTTAAGAAGATATTGCAAAGTGAGCGAGAGCGCAAAGAGATGGCAGGCATCAAGAAACTCGCAAGAGATCGTGCGAAAAAGTCTAGCTTACACAATAAGAAACTGAGAGACTGTAGGCTTCATCTTGGTGATAAGGATCCTAGAAATATTGACACTTCAATATTCATTTGTGAGGGTGATTCAGCCTCTGGTTCAATCACTAAAATTCGAGATGTGAATACTCAAGCCGTATTTTCATTAAAAGGTAAGCCTCTCAATACGTATGGGCTGACGAAAAAGATTGTCTACGAAAATGAAGAGTTCAACCTTCTTCAAGCCGCTTTAAACATTGAGGATGGTATTGAAAACTTGAGGTATAATAACGTGGTTATCTCAACGGATGCTGATGTTGATGGGATGCACATTCGACTGCTTTTGATCACATTCTTTCTTCAATTTTTCCCTGAGATAATAAAGCAAGGTCATTTATATGTTTTGCAAACTCCGCTATTTAGAGTTCGAAATAAGAAAGAAACAATTTATTGTTACTCAGAAGAAGAAAAAAGAGAGGCTCTTGGTAAACTAGGTAAGAATGCTGAAATAACTCGATTCAAGGGATTAGGAGAAATATCTCCAGATGAATTCAAGCATTTTGTTGGAAAGGATATACGACTAGATCCTGTAGTTATCGGGCATGATTTTGCAATCAAAGAATTATTGTCTTTTTATATGGGCAAGAACACCCCTGATAGACAGGAATTCATTATCGAGAACTTGAAAGTGGAGAAGGATACAGTGGAAGAAATTACTGAAGAAGGAATAGCATGAAAAAAAATAGATTAACACTTACCTGCATATTTATAAGCCTTTATTCATTGGCGTTGTCTCAGGATTTCATTCATCCGCTGGCGATTCAAGAGTCCGAGAACGAATTGGTTTATTTCATGAATGAAGACAAGGAAATTATCCCTGAAGGGCTTCCGTATTCATATAAAAGAGAGGCCATTCGTAAGAAGACAAAAAAACCATACCGAGTAATTGATTATTACCCGAATGGTGCGATTGAAATGAAAACATGGATGTCTCACCCAGACCCAATTTCAAAGAGATATCAAAAAGAATTTCTTTCTTTCTTTCAAAACGGAGACACTAATATTTTTATAGAGTATAAGGACCAAAGAAAGAATGGTGAATACCGTGCTTATTACGAATCAGGACAGCTTAAGCAGTATGGCCGTTATATCAATGGAAAAACTTCAGGTGCTTGGAAATCTTATTTTGAAACTGGATCACCGAAAGATGTTGGTATTTACTATCAAGGAGAAAAGCATGGTGTTTGGATAAGCTATCATGAAGTCGGAAATAGAAGTTCAAGCGGAAATTACGTCAATGGGGAAAAACAAGGGAAGTGGGAGTATTTCTATAGTACTGGCGATATATTGAAGGTTTCGAATTATGTCGATAATGAATTGGACGGCCCTTTTAAAATGCGATATTCTTCAGGTGAAGCATTGGAATATGGTGAATATGTCAAGGGTAAAAAAGAAGGTGAGTGGAATACTTATTACTTGGACGCTCAGAAAAAGTCAATCAGACATTATGAGAACGATATTTTAGAGGGACCATATCATATTAAGGATGAAGTTGGAGAGACGCTGTCAGAAGGGGAGGTGTATTCGGGTTTATTTAATGGGTTTAGTCGCCATTACTCCTCTGAAAAAGAGTTGATTTTAGAAAGGTATTACCAGGAAGGCTTGGTTATGAAGGAGCTTTATTTAAATTCTGATCGCTCTCCAAAGAGATATGATAGAATGAGACATGACGGACTAAGCTCCGTTTGTTATGATATTTCGGGTAACGAAGTTGAATGCATGACTCGAACACGAAACCTTCCAAATGGGAATGACGGTTTAGAGCGACAGTTGGCAAAGAGCCTAGTAGTGAAGAAATATGAAAACTACTCTCCGCGAGGAGTTTACTCGTTCGATATAGACACCTTCGGTAACCCTGTAAATGTTCACACTGTTGAATCAGCAAATAGGACTTTCGATGAAGAAGCGATTGTCAAGATTAGCGATTTATCATGGGCTCCAGGTAGAGAATTTACTAAAAAGGCTGTTTTTTCGAACCATGTTGTTGTTCATTTTGATGAAGATCCATTGGTCATATTTGGTGACTTTTATTTAAATGACTCCAATCTCTATAAAGGATTCATAAGTCATGATCCTGATCTTGATAATCCAGACCAATTCCCAACTTTCAGAGTTGGTATGCAAGGTTTGATTGAATATATGGCGGCTGAAACCAAGTATCCAGAAGAGGCCAAAAATGAAGGCATAAAAGGAATTTGCGTTGCTAAATTTGCTGTGGAACCGTCTGGGATTATCTCTGAATTAGAGATGGTCAGAACAGTGCATCCCTTGCTTGATTATGAATCCGTTCGGTTAATTGAAGAAATGCCGAACTGGATTCCGGGTACTACCAATGGAAAAAAGACAAAAACGTATCAACATTTACCAATACGCTTCACGCTGAATTAAATGAGCGAGGAAAACGAAAATATCGAAGAAAGAGACGAAGAGTTCTCAGGTCAAGAAGAAGTCAATGAAGGGCTTGAAAAAGTAATTCAAATAAGTGGCATGTATAAGGAATGGTTCCTTGATTATGCTTCTTATGTTATTCTAGAAAGAGCTGTGCCGCATTTACATGACGGTTTCAAGCCTGTGCATAGACGTATTCTGCATTCCATGAAAGAGATGGATGATAGTCGATATCACAAAGTCGCAAATATTATAGGTAACACGATGAAGTATCATCCACATGGAGATGCTTCCATTGGAGATGCACTTGTTCAGGTTGGACAGAAAGATCTGCTGATAGACTGCCAAGGAAACTGGGGTAATATTCTAACGGGTGATAGCGCTGCAGCACCTAGGTATATTGAGGCACGGTTGACGAAGTTTGCTTTGGAGGTTTTGTTCAACGCCAAAACCACACATTGGCAGTTAAGTTATGACGGAAGAAATAGGGAGCCACTAACTTTACCAGTTAAGTTTCCCATGCTTTTGGCCTCTGGAGCTGAAGGAATTGCTGTGGGATTGGCCTGTAAAATATTACCTCACAACTTCATTGAGCTCATTGATGGTTGTATCAGTAACCTTAAAGGTAAGCAGGTTAAAATTTATCCTGATTTCCCTACAGGAGGCATTGCCGATTTTTCGGAGTATAATGATGGAATAAGAGGAGGTCGGATAAAGGTTCGAGCGCGAATAAATATTGACGATAAATCTACTCTTCGAATAAGTGAGATTCCTCATACTACTACTACATCTTCTTTGATTGATTCTATTCTTAGGGCCAATGATAAGGGGAAAATTAAGGTAAAAAAGGTAGAGGATAATACAGCTGAGTATGTCGAAATTTTGGTTCATCTCGCAAGCAATGTCTCTCCAGATAAAACCATCGATGCATTGTATGCATTTACTGATTGTGAAATTTCGATTAGTCCAAACTCTGTAGTTATTCAAGATGACAAACCTCGATTTATGGGGATGAGTCAAATGCTTCTTGAAAGTGCAGAGCAGACCAGGCAGCTTTTAAAACTTGAACTTGAAATCAAGAAAGCAGAGCTAGAAGAACAATGGCATTTTGCTTCTCTTGAAAAGATTTTCATTGAAAATAGAATCTATCGCGACATTGAAGAGTGTGAAACGTGGGAGGAGATTATTGAAACCATTCATAAAGGTCTAAAGCCCTATACAAAACATTTAATTCGAGCTGTAACAGATGATGATGTAGCTCGGCTTACTGAAATTAAAATCAAGAGGATTTCTAAGTTCGATAGTTTCAAAGCTGAAGAACTTCTCTCCCGTATAGAAGAGGATATAGCTCAGGTAAAAACTTACTTGGATAATCTTACGGATTATGCGATTGATTACTTCAAAGAATTGAAGCGAAAATATGCTGCAGGAAAAGAACGTAGAACGGAAATACGGCAAATAGAAACAATTAATACTGCGCTAGTGGCAGCCAGTAATGTCAAGCTGTATGTAGATCGCGAGGAAGGGTTTGTTGGATCGGGACTCAAGAAAGCCGATTCGGAGTTTGTTCAGGAAGCTTCTGACTTAGATGACATTATCATTATACGGTCTGACGGTACATTACTGGTCACGAAAATGGCAGATAAGACGTTCGTTGGTAAAGGTGTTTTGTATATCAATATTTGGAAAAAGAATGATCCTCGAACCATCTATAATATGATTTATCAAGATGGTCCAGCAGGTAGTATTTATGTGAAACGATTCAATGTAACGAGCATAATCCGAGATAAGGAGTATCCTTTAACCAAAGGGAATGCTAAGTCTAGAGTGTTGCATTTGACCGCAAACCCAAATGGCGAGGCTGAATTAGTGACTGTTGTGCACCGTGCTAAAGCGAAGTTGAAGAAATTAAAGTTTGACTTTGACTTTTCAGAAATTGCGGTTAAAAGCAGAAGTGCTCAAGGAAATATCCTAACTAAACATGCAATAAATAAAATTGAATTAAAAGAGAAAGGAATTTCAACGCTTGGAGCGCGCAAAGTTTGGTTTGATGAATCCGTAAAACGATTGAATTACGAAGATCGTGGCAGATTGTTGGGATCTTTCAATGCTGAGGATAGGATATTGACCATCATGCAGTCGGGAACGTATAAAATGACCGGCATCGAAGAAACCACCAAGTTTGATGATGATATGATCAAAATTGAAAAGTGGAATCCTGAAAAGCCTCTCAGCGTAATCTACTTTGAAGGTGAAAAACAACAGTCATTTATAAAGCGATTTATAGCAGAAGAGACAGATAAGCCAAACTTATTTATCAGTGATCACGAAGATTCGAAACTCGAATTTGTGACGACTGATTGGCTTCCACGTGCGACACTCAAGTTTGATCAGCGTGCCGGAACAAAAGATGCTGAAACCATAGAATTAGCTGAGGCTATATCGGTCAAAGGTGTTAAAGCACTTGGAAATAGAATTGCTAAGGTTCGCATTAAATCGATCGATGAGTTGGAGCCGATGCCTTATGAGGAAGAAGAGGTGGCTGTGACCTCTGATGAGCGCCCTCAGGATAATGGAGCAAATTCAATTGAGGAAGAAGGTAAGAAGGAAGAGGATAGCACTGAAGAAACAAGTAGTGATGATGAAGCAGCAGAGGTTGAAACAAAGCCTCAGAAGGAGATTATCGAAAAGGAAAATCCAAAGTCAGCTGACAAGAAAGAAGAACCGCTTAAATCTGAAACTAAGACTGATATTGATGGAGATGAGTCTTCCAATAAAAAGAAGAAAGACGATGATGACGATACTTCCTTTGGCGCTGGTTCTCAAATTACGCTTGAACTTTAAAGAACACTCGTAAATGTTGATCGTAGATAAGACAAACCGATGGAGATAACGGTTTTCACTGTTTTAGATACCTTGGGTACGCTTGCCTTCGCGGTTTCCGGAGCTACGCTTGCGATCAAGAAAAAGTTTGACCTTTTTGGAGTTTTTGTTCTTGCATTTGTCACCTCGGCTGGTGGAGGAACAATCCGTGATCTTATCATCGGAAACACTCCAGTCGAATGGATGTCAAATAACGCCTTGATCATTACTATAATTTTCGGAGCAATTTCTGCCGTTTTATTAAACCCTTACATGAATAAGCTTAGTTATTTCGTATATTTATTTGATGCTGTGGGTCTAGGGCTTTTTACGATGGCCGGAATTCAAAAAGGCATAGAACATGAGTTTAGCATTTTTATATGCATTGCATTGGGCACAATTACAGCTACGTTTGGCGGCTTGTTAAGAGATCTAATCACCGGTGAGCAACCAATGCTTTTAACGCGAAAAGAGATATATGCCTTAGCCGGAGCGTCAGGTGGAGGAGTTTATTTCATTCTCCGTTGGATTGAAATTCCGGAGGAAATAAGCCTTCCTTTTTGTATTGTTTTAATTTTCTTGATCCGTCATTTGACGTATCGATTCAACTTTCGATTGCCAACCTATTCAGAAGAGGATGGGTGGAGTATGAAAAATTAACTAAGTTTTATTTGATCTTTTCCCTAAAATTGGTGTTTACTTTATCAAAATATTATAATTATGAAAGCAATACTTCTTACGGCAGCTCTTCTTTTCTCTTTTTCAGTTTTAACAACGGCCCAGTCTAAAAGCCCTAAAATGTCTGTTGAGGGCAGTGTTGAAGGAGTAAATATTGTTATTGATTATAGCGCTCCTTCTGTTCGTGAAAGAGAAATTTGGGGTGAATTGGTTCCTTATGATAAAGTATGGAGAACTGGAGCGAATGAGGCTACGACAGTGGAGTTTGATAAACCAGTAATTATCGATGGAAGTGAACTTCCAGCCGGGAAGTATGCATTATTTACAATCCCTTCAATGGATAAATGGACGATCATTTTTAATTCAGATCCAAATCAATGGGGTGCTTACAAATATGATCCATCACTAGATGTTCTAAGGCTTGAAACTGGTATTCAACCTGCAGATCATCAGGAACAAATGGAAATTTCATTGAAGGACAACCACCTAAATATTCAGTGGGAGAAATCGCTTGTTTCATTGACACTTGCGGCAAAAGGATAGTTATCTCAATCTAGAATTCTTGTTCTTGATAAAGTTTCCAAACACGGATCCATTCAGTGTCTTTTGCCGATTCGTTGTTGATAAAACTATAAACCCCACCCCAATTGTGCGTAACGCGCTTATAAGTCATTAGTTCGTTGTCTTCGATGATTCTTATGGTTTCAGTAGTTCGACCGTCATCAACAGACTTTGAATAGAGTATAGGAGCAGAAGGAATCTTTTCCCCTTCATAGGAATTTTCTTGAAAATCACCTATCCTATCGAGTATTCGTTCAGTGCGAATCACGCTTGCATTAAGCCAAGAAGACGGAGCGAAATCTGAAAATGTTTTCTTCATTTCTGAGAGAGCCATATCATGTTCGCCCTTTCTAATCATGCTATGTATAGAGCGTAAACCGCTATTTAGTATGGCGTTGCCGCTATAATAATCCTGAATGGGTTTTATTATAGTTTGTATTTCTCCTATGGCTCGTTCAGCAGTTAAAACTTCATTTGGGTGCAATTCAGAAAAAGTTTGTGAAGGCTCAATGGCGCTTATTATTTCATCAATTTCCCCTAAGAGTTGACTCGTCCATCTGGGATCCAAATAGGCTATTATTGTGCTGTGATACTCTTTTTTAGCACTCTCGTATTCTTCTAATTCGATCAAGTGACGGCAATGGTCGAGCTTACCTTGCAATGTAAGTTTTTGGTCTTGCTGGGTAAGAATACTCAGATAAATGAAAGATAGGGCTGCATCAATTTTCTTTCCAGCTTCATACTCGTCAATGCTATTTAACTCTGCAGTCCTTTTCGTGTCATAGTTTGAAATGGCTTGGTAATTTTCATCTAAACCTGAAGGCCGACTATCCTGGACTAAGATTTTTTTTGATCTTTCTAATTCATGCTCGATTGCTTCCAATACGTCATGGTTTGTTTCTCTTTTCCAAGCAATTGAAATAGCTTCAGAATATGACCGCTTTGCTTCTTCATTGTCTCCAGCATGAACAAAACTCTTCGCCACATTAATTTTCTCGGCAAAAGCTGTTCCTCTTCCGGCTTCAAGAGCTTCTAGTCTCGATTTCGCAAGTATTTGATCGATATTCCGAATGACTTCAATGGGAGTGAGCCATTGAATTTTCATAGGTGAATAATCAGCTTTAGCGGTCTGATTTTGTGCATTGATGGCATTGGAATAAGTCATAAGTCCGAGCCAAATAAAAAGAAGTGAGGATAACTGTATAAATATCTTCATAATACGTTGCCGCGAAATACGCAATATCCTATGAGATGTTACATTTATCCCATGAAACTTAAGTCTTCCATTCTTCTTGCGATTATTATCTTGATTGCGTGTGAGTATAAAGCTCAGAACCATCTCGATTACTCCTATACACTAGATGCTTTATCATACTCGATTCCAGGTTATGAAGACGAAGAGCATTATTTTAAAGCACATTTATATCCTGTATTTCACTCTCACAATAATGATTCAGTTTTGGATCATTTAAATGGTTTATTCTCAGAGGAATTGTTGCTTCCTAAATCAGCTCAGCTTAAAGAAAGATTGGTAGCGGTTAAAATTGACAATTTGATGAGTGATAGACAGGTTTTGGAAATGCTTATGGCGAGAATAGGTATGTTGGATAAGAATCCAGAAAAATTGGACTATCAACTTGATGTTCGGACCGATCGTATTGATTTTCCAAATAATCGAGAAACGCAATTTAATTATCGATTCAAAAGAGAAATAAGCAGCCAACCAAAAGAGACTGTAGAAGAGAATAAATTTAGCGTGATCGATTGGACAACAGGCAAAGCGCAGGTCTTAGGAGACTATGGTAGTAAAAAGTTGCTTAAATGTTTACAGGATGCTTCGAAGGAGATTGATTTTGATCAAGATATGTGTGAAGACAAAACGAGTTTAAAATTATGGTTGGAGGAACTTGATTGTCAAACTCCTCTGGGCGCTATCGGAAATGAAGGGTTGACTTTCCATATCTATTCAAATGAATTTCCTTGTGAAGCTTTGAATGAATTTCCTATCGAAGTCGAAGCAGTTAATGATTGTTTTGAGAATGATAAACTCTGCGAATCGAACCATTAGAATAAATTAGCCATGCATCCTTTATTATTCAAGTTTGGAGAGTATCATATCTACGCGTATGGTTTTTTCATTGTGCTTGGAGCTGCTCTTGGCTATTTGTTCTTGTCAAGATCTGCCTATAAAGTTTATGGAATTGATAAGGATAAAATCAGTTCGCTTTTACTTTGGATTTTTGTAACCGCTTTCATAGGTGGAAAGGTTCTATTCTACATGGAAGACCCAAAAATTTACATGTCGGATCCTTCAAAAATGATTTCAAACCTAGGAAACGGCTTTGTGTTTTTTGGATCGCTGCTTTTTGCAGTTCCTACTACCATTTGGTTTTTCAAGAAGGAAGGATGGAATGTATGGGGAATGCTCGATTTAATTGCTTTTACATCCTTAATCGTTCATGCTACTGGACGCATTGGTTGCTTTATGGCCGGATGTTGTCATGGAATCCCAACTGACTTCTTCTTTGGCGTTTCTTTTACCGATCCAATGTGCCAAGCATATCCGTTGAATACTCCATTGCATCCAACTCAGATTTACGAGTTTCTTGTATTGACATCCATTTTTGTTTTTCTCTATTGGTTCAGAAAATTTAAAACCTTCGATGGACAATTGTTTCTTTTCTATGTGGTTTTATACTCAGTAGGTAGATCCATTATTGAAACGGTGCGGGGAGATGAAGAGCGCGGTTATTTGATCGATGGCATTCTTTCGCATTCACAGGGAATTTCAATTGTGTTAATCACAGTAGCGGTGGTAGTTTATTTTAAAAGACGAAATCAGCAACTTTTCAATCAACCTAAATCAAAAAATTGATGAACGGCATAAAGATCTTTTTTAAAGATTTATACAAGTCTTATATATTCAGACTTGGTTCTTCGAATGCTGTAATCTATCGGTTTTATTTAAAGCTATACACCCCAAAACCAAATTCCGTAGAGGCATTTATGGATTTGATTAGTAAGGGTAATGATGACTTTTTTGTTTTTCAAGTGGGAGCAAATGATGGAATGACGCATGATCCATTGCATAAATTCATAAAGCGTGATGGCTGGAAAGGGATATTGATGGAGCCACAACCCTATGTGTTTAACACCTTCCTCAGTAAAGTCTACAAAAAGGATCAAGGAATAACGACCATCAATGCTGCGATTGGAGAAAAAGACGGGGAAGCCACGCTTTTCAAAATCTCTTTTTCAAATGAAAGATGGGCCACCGGTCTGGCTCGTTTTGATCGTACATTATTAGAGCAACTAATTAAAGAAGGTAGACTTGATAAGAAAATTAAAAAGTCAAGAGCTAAGCCACCAGAAAATAAAGCAGATTGGATCTCCGAAGAAGTTATAGCAATGCGCAGTCCTCATTCGATTTTTAGGGATTATAATGTGAAAACTATAGATCTACTTATGATCGATACAGAGGGCTTCGATTTTGAAGTTATAAAGTTGATTAATTTGGATAAGGTCTTGCCTAAGGCAATTGTTTTTGAGGATATGCATTTGAGTGAAAGTGATTATAATGACTGCAAGATCATGCTTTCAAAGCATAATTATTCTTTCAAAAGACTTGGTCCGAATACCATCGCGTGGCTACCAGAACTTGAGAAGAAGATTAAGCATGAATGGCTAAATGAATAAAACATATAATACAGTTGAATTGACTATGAACTCGTCAATAGATACTGTAAACTTGTCCTGAATCTAAAGAGAGAATTATGAGCGAAGCAGTAAGAAATTTAGAACCAAAAGCAATGTGGAATCACTTTGCTGATTTAAATGCAGTTCCTAGACCTTCAAAAAAGGAAGAACGCGTGATTGAATTTGCCAAAAACTTTGGTGAAAGCCTCGGATTGTCAACCATAATTGATGAGGTTGGAAACGTCATTATCAAGAAACCAGCTAGCCCTGGTATGGAAAATAGACAGACTATCGTTCTGCAGAGTCATCTTGATATGGTTCATCAAAAAAACGCATCTACCAATTTTGATTTCGATAAAGAGGGAATAAAGATGTATGTGGATGGTGATTGGGTAAGGGCCGAAGGAACAACACTGGGGGCTGATAACGGTATTGGTGTGGCATCAATTATGACATTGTTAAGTTCAAGCGACATTGCTCATCCTCCATTAGAGGCACTCTTCACTATTGATGAAGAAACGGGAATGACGGGAGCAATGGGCTTAAAAGGTGGCTTGTTGGAAGCGTCTATCATGCTAAATTTGGATACTGAAGATGATGATGAGCTTACGATCGGCTGTGCAGGTGGAATTGATGTCACAGCTTCTGGTCTTTATACTGAAAAAGAAGTACCCTCTAATAGCTTTGCATTAAAGGTGACGGTCAATGGTTTGACTGGTGGTCACTCGGGTATGGATATTCATCGAGGTAGAGGCAATGCCAATAAATTGATGAATCGATTATTGATGCGTGCTGTCAATGAATTTGGGATTTCGATCAGCACTATAAATGGTGGAAGTTTAAGAAACGCTATTCCTAGAGAGTCGTTTGCAATTGTGTGTGTTGCAAATGATCAGGAGCAAGGGTTTAAGGCTTGGCTGAGCGAATTTGAGACAGAAATTAAACAAGAGCACAACACGACAGACCCCAACCTTAAGGTATTGATTGATTCAGTTGAAAGCCCTGCAAAGGTTTTAAAGGCCGACTTTCAAATTGGTCTTTTAAGGGCAGTTTATGGATGTCCCGTGGGTATTTATAGGATGAGTCCTGATATTGATGGATTAGTGCAAACTTCAAATAATCTAGCTCGAGTGCTTGTTGAGAATGGAGAGTATACGGTGCAATGTCTGACGCGAAGCTCTGTCGATTCGGAGAAACTGGATGAAGCTGAATCTATCAAAGCTCTTTTTGAATTAATTGGTTCTAAAGTTGAGTTTGGTGGAAGTTATCCAGGATGGGCGCCACGTCCTGACGCTGCTATTGTGAAGACTATGAGCGACTTATATAAAAAACTATTCAATGAAGACGCTCACGTAATGGCTTGTCATGCAGGACTAGAATGCGGTATTTTGGGAACGAATTATCCTGAAATGGAAATGATTTCTTTTGGCCCTAATATCCGAGGAGCACATTCTCCTGATGAGTGTGTTCAAATTAGTTCCGTGCACAAGTATTGGAATCTTCTCATTGAGACTTTGATGCATATACCAGAAGCATAGTCAATGAAAGGTTCACTCTTTATCCTTGGGTGTTTTCTTTCTCTCCAGATTCACAGTCAGAATCAAGATTCTTTAATCGCTACTATTCTAGTTGATGGAGCCAGGAATTACGAAGAAGGAAGATATGACCTCGCCCTGATGGAGTATAATCGAGCGTTAGCGATTGACAGGAAGCATGCTTTAGCAAACTATGAAATAGCCATGTGCTATTACTCTGTTGGCAATGATAAAAGCGCACTCAGTCATGCTAACGTTGCATCTAAAGATCAGTCCGAAGTTGGAATAGAAGCTACGATTCTTGTTGGTGGAATAATTGATCATCAAGGCAAGTCCAAAAAGGCTATGAAAACCTTTAAAAAAGGAATTGACCGTTTTGGAGATTACTTTTTACTCTGGTATCATTATGGCATTTCAGCAACAGCTGCAGGTGATTTTGAAGAGGCCTCAATTGGCTATCAAAAAGCCATGTCATCAAGACTTGATCATGTCGATAGCCATTTTGCCCTCGCACGATTAATGCTGTCTCAAGATCGGTTGGTAGAGTCAATTTATCCATTGATGTTTTTTCTTATGCTTGAACCGCGCGGTGATGTTTCAAGAGCAGCGGTTAATAGTTTGAATAAAGCATTAAATGGTGCACAAAAGATAACGGAAGTAAGCAACAAGCGAGATAAAAACAGGAGCTTTAATTTCCGCATGGCGAATCTTCTTTTGTCTGCGTTTGCAGATGCTAGAAGACTTCAAGAATATTCAGAAATGAGTGAACTGGAAATTGATGCGCAGGTTCTTTCGAGAATATTTGAATTTATCGAAACCTCCTCGTCAGAAAATGACGATAGCTTTTATTCGAACTATTATTTTCCGTTTTTTCATCAAATAGCTGAAAATGGTTACTTGATGACCTTGCTGCATTACATATCACAATCAGTAGATGAACCATCTGCACTTTGGGTGGAACAAAATACTGAACAAATAGAGAAAATGTTTGTGTTCTTAGATGAAATTGATGTCAATTAATTCCTTTGAATTGAAAAACGCCCCTCACATATGATCACAATCCTTTCACCAGCAAAATCGCTTGATTTTGAATCTGAGATGGCAGATTTGAATTCTACAACTCCTGCGTTCATAGAAGAGTCTTCTCAAATCATGTCTCAGCTCAAGAAACTGAGCAAAAAGAAAATCAGCTCATTAATGAAGTTGAGCAAGGACTTGACTGAATTAAATGCTCACCGCTATCAACTCTGGGAGCCTAGATTTGATGATAATGAGTCTAGACCTGCTTTAATGACCTTTAATGGAGAAGTTTATCGAGGTATTGATGCAAAATCCTTAAGCAGCGAACAGGTGAATTTTGCTCAAGATCATTTGCGTATCTTAAGCGGATTACATGGTGTTTTGAGACCATTAGATAACATTCGACCTTATCGATTAGAAATGGGAACTTCATTACCTGTCCAGCGAAAAAAGAACTTATACCAATTCTGGGGAAGTAGAATCACCGATTCACTTAATGCCTCGTTAGAAGCTGTAAAATCAAAGACATTGGTTAACTTGGCTTCTTCAGAGTATTTTAAAGCTGTGAACTTTGATGATATCAACGGAGATGTGATCACTCCTGTTTTTAAGGATTTTAAAAATGGAGAGTATAAGATCGTGATGACTTGGGCAAAACAGGCTAGAGGTAAAATGACTGGATTTATCATCCGAAATGGAATTACAAATCCAGAAGACTTAAAGGCCTTTGATGAATATCAATATAATGATACGTTGAGCTCATCCACTGAATGGGTGTTTGTACGATGATAAATAAAATGATGAACTGTGTTTAAAAAACCGATTATAGCAAGACTTGCACTAAGTGCCTTGGTTTTTACGGTTACTACTATTATTTCTATTTGGGCGTGGTCGCAATACAATCAGAACATCAAATCTGAACAAATTGAACAGGTTCAAGTATTGGGTGAGCACACAAGAAGTCGTATCTGGACTTTGGTGAACTCAGATATTGATCATTTAAAAAACTTCACCAATCGTCTTGAGTTTTCAGAAGGTGGGTTTTTTAAATATTGGCAGAAAGATGCTGGTCAATTAGTAAAGCTGGACAGCTCGATTCTCTTCCTTGAATGGATAGACTCGAATATGATTATTCAAGACATTGTTCCATTAGATCCCAATAGAGAAGTATTAAACCTCAATCTAAATACGGTTAATTATCGCGTGCATGGATGGATGAGGGCAGCTGTCACTGGTGATTTAAATATCACACCTTGGGTGAGCTTACTGCAGGGTGGTGAAGCATTTTTGGTGGATTCTCCGGTCTGGATAGATAGTTTGTTTTTGGGTTCGATCACTGCTGGGTTCGATTTCACCTATGAGATTGACAATTTTTTTGATGATAATAGAGATTACCACATTCATTTGAGTGATCACACAGATCACCAGTTTTATTGCTCCGAACCTGAAAGATGTGATAAAATTAAAGTAGACGAAGATTTCCTTTTTGACGGTCTTATCAATGTCAATAGAAGTCGAGAGATCTGGTGGAGAATGCAGTTTTACCCTATAGCATCATTTTTTGATGAGAGTTCAAAAATCACCAGTGTTCTATCGCTTGCATTAAGTATTTTCTTAGGACTTACGCTCTCTATTGCTTTGTTCTTCATTTTGAAAACCAATAGGCAAGAAAAAGCTACGAAAGCAATTAATGAACGATTAGAAAAACTGAACGATACTCTTGGTAAAGAGAAAGTAAAAGCTGAAAAAAGCTCGCGTGTCAAATCTGAATTCTTGAGTAACATGAGTCATGAAATCAGAACTCCGCTCAATATTATTCAAGGTCTCATTCACATGGTGGCAGAGAATCGTGATCCAGAGAAGCAGAAGGAATATTTGAATTTGTTGAATAATTCGTCTTCCAACCTTTTAGGCTTACTGAATAATATACTTGATATTGATCGCATTGAATCAGGTCAAATGTCATTAGAAAACTCTCGTTTCCAGCCGGTTATTAAGATTCAAGCATTGTGCGAATTATTTGCTCAATCCTACGAAGAGAAAGGGGTGGAATTAATATTCAATACCGTTGAACCTCGTGTGACTTGGATTTCTGGAGATGAAGTGAAGTTCACGCAAATCGTTTCTAATTTCATTCATAATGCTTTAAAATTCACGCCAGAAGGATCGGTTACAGTTTATTATGAGCAAGAGAATAGATCTGATGATGAAGTTGAAGTGGTAGTGCGCGTTAAGGATACTGGTATTGGAATTCCTCGAGAGCAATTGTCGATAATATTCGAGCGCTTTTCTCAAGTCGACTCGGGGTATCGAAAAAAGTATTCGGGTTCTGGACTTGGCTTGTCGATCAATTATGAATTGATTCGATTGATGAATGGAGATATCGTGGTAACCAGTGAGGTTGACGCTGGAACTGAATTCGTTATCACATTGCCTTTTCAAGATGGAAATGTGAAGCAAGAAGTGGTTGTGCCAGAAGAGCTTATTACCGATTTTACAGGGAAGAAATGCCTTTTAGTTGAAGATAATGAGCTAAATGTTTTGGTTATTTCTAAAATGCTTGAGATCGTCAAGTTTTCATGGCATTCTGAGCCGAACGGATTGTTGGGTGTTGAGGCGTTTGAAAAGGGTGAATATGATCTCGTAATCATGGATTTGCACATGCCAGTTATGGATGGCATGGAGGCGTCCTCAATTTTGATCAAAAAGTATCCCGGTATTCCGATTATTATGCTTTCCGCAAACGTGACGAAAGAAGCAGTAAATCAAGCTATGGATATTGGAATTGAACACTACATAACCAAACCGGTTTCTAAAGAGAAGCTAGTACAAACGATAAATAAAGCTTTAAAGAAAAAAGATGAATCTAAATAACAAAACCTTTATCATTACTGGGGGAAGCTCAGGAATAGGAAAAGCCATCGCTCAGAAATTAGTCGGAAAAGGAGCTTCAGTTTTAATCACCGGAAGGGATGAATCAAAGCTCAAGGCAGTGGGTGATGAATTGCGCTGTGAATATGTAAAAGCCGATATCGGGACTCCAGAAGGAGTGAAGCTGACCATTACCACGGCAATCAATAAGTTGGGTAAACTCGATGGGTTGATTAATAACGCTGGTCACGGATGGATGAATAAAATGCACGAATATTCTTGGCAAGACTTCGAAGAGACGTATCGAGTCAATGTGTTTGGTGCTGCCATGATGGGGCAAGCTGCAGCCAAAGTGTTCATGGAACAGAAATCAGGAAACATCGTAAATATCGCATCAACGGCAGCTACTAAGGGTTTTGCCGGTGGCAGTGTTTACAGCTCATCAAAGTTTGCCTTGCGCGGTTTAACCCAGTGTTGGCAGGCTGAATTACGTCCATTTAATGTCCGCGTTTTGGGGGTGAATCCTTCAGAAGTTACGACAGCTTTTGCCCAAGCTGACAGAAAAGAACGAAGTGACACAGAAAACAAATTGCGTGCAGAAGAGATAGCGCACGCTATCATTTCTGCGTTGGAAATGGATGATCGAGGATACATTCCTGAGTTATCAGTGCATGCAACCAACCCATTTTAAATTTTTGCTGTGCTCAGTTTTTGGGAGAAGTCATCACTTGTTGAGGTAGATATCGCTATTGTTGGTGGAGGTTTGGTGGGCCTATCAGTGGCGGCAAGTCTCAAAGAAAAATTCCCTTCCAAAAGTGTCACCATATTCGAACGATCATGTTTGCCTTATGGCGCCAGCACACGGAATGCGGGTTTTGCATGCTTTGGAAGTCTCACCGAAATGCTTTCAGATATTCATCAAATGGGCGAAGAGAATGCCCGTGAACTTGTTTTCCAACGCTGGATGGGTTTACAAATAACCCGCAAACGATTAAGTGATCAGGCAATTGGGTTTTTGCCTGCTGGAGGATTTGAATTGGTTGATTCCAACCAAAATTATAATGAAGCTGTTGAGAAGGTTAACTTCTTGGTTGACGACTTTATTCCTGATTACATTTCCCTCTCTAATGCCCATAAATCAACCTTAGGTATTGTTGCAACGGGTGATGTTTATTCCATGAAAGATGAAGGTCAAGTGCACACCGGTGAGCTTATGAAAGCTATGGAAAAGTATGTTCTTCAGCTGGGTGTGATGATCAGAACGGGTTCTGAAGTGATCGGTGTTGAAGGGAATAGCCTTACCATAAAAGATCAGTATAGGGGGAATATTGATTTTAGCGCGGATAAAATTGTCATTTGCAACAATGCCTTTGCAGCTTCTTTGATTCCGGATGTTGAAGTTCAGCCAGGAAGAGGTCAAGTATTCATAACGCATCCCATCCCAAATTTGACGTTTAGGGGAAACCTTCATGTAGATGAAGGGTTTTACTATTTACGAAATGTAGGCGATCGATTACTGTTTGGAGGTGGCAGGAACATTGATTTTCAAGCTGAAGAAACAACTGAATTCGCCCTCAACGAAATGATTCAAAAAACACTAGAATCAAAACTAAATGTTTTGTTTGGTGAAGCATTTAAGTTCGAAGTTGATCAACGGTGGACGGGAATTATGGCATTTGGAGATGATAAAAGGCCCATTGTTAAAAGGCTTGATGATACTATTATAATCGCAGTTAAAATGGGCGGAATGGGTATTGCTCTAGCGGGATATATAGGAGAAGAGGTGGCTGAATTAATAAATTGACAGGATGACGATTCTTGTTCGTCAAATACGATATGAAAATAATAGATTATAAGAAAATCTGGGATAATGCGATGACATATCCATCGTATCGTGAGTTGATTGATAGGTTGATCGAAGAAGGAAAGTCCACTGGACCAGATCAATCTCAATCTTTGGTTGATTACACAGCTTTAAATGCTCAAAGAATGAAGAGGATCGATAAGACGTATCATCCAAATCAAGCATTGATCGAAACCTTGTCTAAATTGAAGGGTAAGGTTCTAGTACTGACAATTACGGAATCTTGGTGTGGTGATGCTGCTCAAATTGTTCCGGTGGCCTCAGCACTTTTGGATCAAGTTGGGACTCCATCTCGCCTCGTTTTGCGTGATGAGAACCTTGATCTAATTGATCAGCATTTGACCAATGGCGGTCGTTCTATTCCAGTGGTAATAGTATTGGATGCTAAGAGTTTAAATGTTATTTCAACTTGGGGTCCTCGTCCTGCTGAAGTCCAAAAAATGGTCATGGATTATAAAAGCTTACCTGAGCCGAAGTCACCATATAGCGAGTTTTCTAAACAAGTGCAATTGTGGTATGCAAAGGATAAATACCAAAGCATTGAGAGAGAACTATCCGAATTATTGGCTCAAAACATTGGTTAGACTCACATTATGCTATTGAACTTTCACCTTGATTGGCTAATATTTCGTCTCTTAAAACGATGATCAAACAACTTCATTTATTCGCATTCATTTGCCTTATTCTGAGTGCTTGCAATCAATGCAAGGACAAATGCGTGAATGGAGTGTGTATAGAGAAATACTGTGATTGCGATGTTTGGTATGAAGGGGATAAATGCGATAGAAGTGAGCTATCCATCTATGAAGGAGAATATAAGGGTGTTTTCAGCTTTGGTACGGAGACTGAAGCTGTTTCTTTTAACCTTACAAGTAGCTCTGAAACCCCCTCTATTTTGTATTCAGCTGCCAATGATTTAAAGTTCGAATTCACTACGATTACGAGATTCAATTTCCCGGCTCAGAATTGGATGGGTGAAATTTGGATGGGTGAAGGTGAAATGTTACTCGATTTGATGTCAATCAGGCTTCAATATACTGATAGCGCGGGTATCCAACATGGCTTAATTAAGGCATACAGAGCAGATTAGTACTATCTCTGCAGTTATTAATTGTTACGCTTGTCCTTTATCTTTCTAGTCCGATAAAATTTTCACAATTTCGTCCCGCTTAATTAAAACAACACTATGTCAAAAATTCACAATTTCAGCGCTGGTCCCAGCATTTTGCCGCAAGAGGTATTTCAACAAGCATCTCAGGCTGTTCTTGATTTTAATGGAATAGGTCTTTCACTGCTCGAAATCTCTCACAGGAGTAAAGATTTTGTTGCTGTAATGGATGAAGCTCAAGCTCTTGTTAGAGAAATCTACAACCTTGGTGATGACTATGAAGTTATGTTTCTTCAAGGTGGGGCAAGTCTTGGTTTCTTGATGTCAGCATACAACATGATGGGTGCTAACAAGAAGTCAGCATATTTGACTACTGGAACTTGGGCTAAAAATGCTGTAAAAGAAGGACGGTCATTGGGCGAAGTTGTGGAAGTAGGTTCATCTGCAGACGCCAATTTCAATTATATCCCAAAAGGATACACAGTTCCTTCAGATTGCGATTATTTCCACATCACCTCAAATAACACCATTTTCGGGACTCAAATTCATGATTTTCCTAAAACAGAAGTGCCTTTGGTTTGTGATATGTCTTCAGACATTTTCTGTCGCGAATTAGATGCGAAACAATTTGATGTAATTTATGCTGGTGCTCAAAAGAACATGGGACCCGCTGGAACTACCCTGTACATTGTTAAGAAAGATAAGATTGGTAAGTCTTCCATGAAAGTTCCTACCATGCTTGATTTTAAAACACATGCCGATAAGGAGTCTATGTTCAATACGCCACCTGTATTTGCTATTTATGTGAGTATGTTAGTATTGCGATGGATCAAGGCTAATGGATTAGCTAAGATTGGTCAAACCAACGCAGCAAAGGCCAATGCATTGTATTCTGAAGTTGATCGAAATCCGATGTTTAAAGGCACAGCGGCTAAAGAAGACCGTTCTATTATGAACGGATGTTTCTTGTTGAATGATGGATTGGATGAGTCACTAGGACAGAATTTCCTTGATCTCTGCAAAGAGGCGAATATCAGCGGGTTGAAAGGCCATCGCTCAGTAGGCGGGTTTAGAGCAAGCATGTATAATGCGCTTCCGCTTGAAAGTGTTGAGACGCTGGTTGATGTAATGAAGACTTTTGAATCTAAATTCGGATAAAATATGATGAGAAGTATTTTCCTTTCTGCTGCACTACTAATGGTAAGTTCTGTTTTTGCGCAGATACCTAAAAACGATGATAAGGACTTTGAATATAAAGCTGAAATATCAGTAAAAAGAGCTGGTACAGGTGATTTGATGAAGCGAATCGAGAAATGGGGTAATGATTATTTCAAAGATGCTGTCGCTTATAAAATAGCCATTGATGACACAACAAATCGATATGTTGAAATGGACATCACTCAGTCTATGGTTGAAAGTCATTTTGGGGTCAATCGAACCCATAAGAATAGATCGTTGGATTATCACATAAAATTTGATGCTGATCGTAAAGTCTATACATATACGGTAAATCAGTTTCACTATAAGGCTCTGGAACTTGACAAGAAGAACAGAGAGACTCAGCTTGATGGGAAATTGAGTGAAATTGGAAGTGCCGCTTCCGGCAGTTTAGAGGAAGAAGTTCACATGATCATGGAACGAATGATTGAGAGCTTTTCGAAGGCATTAGAAACAGAACTAGCGGATTAAATAAACCCTTTTTATTAGTATGAGAATTTTAGCAAATGATGGTATTTCTCCATCTGGAAAAGCGAAACTAGAAGCCAATGGATTTGAGGTAGTTACTGAAACAATACCTCAAGAAAATTTAACTTCAGGAATCAACGAAGGAGGTTTCGTTGGGATTTTAGTGAGAAGTGCAACACAAGTGCGCAAAGAGCATATGGATGCTTGTCCTAGTCTAAAACTCATCGGAAGAGGTGGAGTAGGAATGGACAATATTGATGTGCAATATGGAAGGGACAAAGGCCTTCATGTTATCAATACGCCTGCTGCTAGTTCTCAGTCAGTTGCTGAGTTGGCTGTAGCTTCATTGTTTTCAATGGCTCGCTTTACCTATGATGCAAATCGTAAAATGCCTGCTACTGGAAAGGAAGAGTTTAAAGTGCTTAAAAAGTCTTATAGCAAAGGTACTGAGCTAAGAGGTAAAACCCTTGGAGTGATTGGCTTTGGCGGCATTGGACAAACATTAGCCAAATATGCTATCGGCCTTGGAATGAATGTGAAGTATGTAACCAAAGGAGAGAGACCATCAACCATTTTGGAGTTGGATATTGCAGGACAATCAGTGAAAGTTACCGTTGAAAGAACTTCAATGGAAGATTTGCTCGCTACATCCGACTACATCAGTTTGCATGTTCCTAAGCAAGCTGACGGAAGCGCAGTCATAGGCCAGACTCAGATTGAGATGATGAAACCGGGAGTTGGATTAATTAACACTTCAAGAGGCGGTTCTATTGATGAAGATGCGCTTATTGCAGCATTAGACTCTGGTCATGTGAAAGCAGCTGCTTTAGATGTGTTTGTTGGTGAGCCAGCTCCACGAGAAGATGTGTTAAGTCATGCTAAAATCATCAGCACGCCTCATATCGGAGGAAGTACAGTTGAAGCTCAAGATCGCATTGGAGTTGAATTAGCAGACCAAATCATCGCTCTACTTAAATAATTAACCAAGAAATTAACTACTTATGAGTGTATTCAAGCCATTCAAAGCGGCAAGACCAAGCAAAGACAAAGCGTTGGATGTCGTTTGCCGCCCTTATGATGTATTAGATAGCGCTGAGGCAAAAGCCGAAGCTGAAGGAAATGCAGCGAGCTTTTATCATGTAATTAAGCCTGAGATAAATTTCCCAGATGACTTTGATCACTATGATGAGGCTGTTTATAAGAAAGGAAGAGAGAACTATCAGTTGCTGCGAAGCAATGGAATATTGAATAAAGACAGCAAGGAGCAATTCTATGTTTATCAAATCATTATGGATGGACATAAACAAACTGGAATTGTGGGGTGCTGTTCCATTGATGATTATTTCGAAAATAACATCAAGAAGCATGAATTAACTCGGCCAGATAAGGAAGAAGATCGAAAGAATCATGTGCGTCATGGAAAGATCAATGCTGAGCCAGTATTTTTTTCTTATCCTCATGTAGACGCGATAGACATGTTGGTTGAGGCTGTGAAAACAGCTGCTAATCCAACGTATGATATTACTACAAAAGATGGTATTCAGCATACACTATGGGTCGTAGAAAATGATGATGCAATTGATCAAATAGAGCAACTTTTCGAAGAGAAAGTTCCTTCTATCTATGTTGCTGATGGCCATCATAGAACTGCAGCTGGAGCGCTAGTTGGAAAAGAGTTTAGAGATGCAGCTGGTGGTAATAGAAATGATGGTAAGCGATATAATTACTTCATGGCTGTTGTTTTCCCAGACAATCAGCTTAAAATCATTGATTATAACCGAGTAGTGAAGGATTTGAATGGTCTGTCTGAGGCTGAACTGCTCAGTAAATTAGACACAAGCTTCACGGTTGAAAAGATGAGCGGACAATACAAACCAGAGCGGTTGCATTCCATTGGAATGTATCTGTCTGGTGATTGGTATAAGTTGACCGCTAAAGATTCTACGTACGATGATAGTGATCCAGTAGGTGTGCTTGACGTGACCATATTGTCTAAGCAAGTTCTTGAGCCACTGTTCAATATTGTGGACCTACGAACCGATAAACGTATTGATTTTATTGGCGGAATTCGTGGATTAGGAGAATTAGAGAAAAGGGTGAATTCAGGAGCTATGAAAGTTGCCTTTGCGATGTATCCAGTTTCTATGCAGCAACTTATTGATATAAGTGATGCCGATTTGATTATGCCTCCAAAGGTGACGTGGTTCGAGCCAAAACTTCGAAGCGGGATGTTCGTTCATGAACTAGAAGACTAACTTAATTACTCAAAAAAACATATAAAGCCTCGCATTTTGCGGGGCTTTTTGTTTGGTAAATTTGAATAAACATTATCGTCAATGCTCCCTAAAATTAATCCGACTACAACCAAAGCCTGGAATAAGCTGAAAATTCATTTCGAGAAGATAAAAGAAGAAAAAATGACTTGGCTTTTTGACCAAGATCCGCAGCGGTTTAATGATTTTTCGGTCAAATATGAGGGCTTGCTCTTCGATTACAGCAAGAATCGAATTACTACAGAAACACTGTCATTATTGCAAGACTTGGCAAAGGAGTGCGGAGTAAGTGAGGCTATTCATAAGATGTTTGAGGGAGAGAGAATTAACGAGACTGAGAATCGTTCGGTTTTACATGTTGCTTTGAGAAATAGATCAAATCGACCAATGCTGGTTGATGGAAAGGATGTGATGCCAGATGTCAATAGTGTTTTACAGCAGATGGAACGGTTTTCTAATTCGGTAATCAACGGTGAACATAAAGGCTTCAGTGGAAAGCCAATAACTTCCATAGTCAACATAGGAATTGGAGGCTCTGATTTGGGTCCATACATGATCACAGAAGCACTCCATGGTTTTTCAAATCATATGTCCACGCATTTTGTCTCGAATATCGATGCAACGGATATTCTGACTGTTTTATCATCACTTGAAGCGGAAACAACTCTTTTTATTATCGCTTCCAAAACATTCACAACACAAGAGACCATGACCAATGCAGATACTGCTAAGCGCTGGTTTTTAGAGAACTCCAGTGATTCAGTAGACATATCGAAACATTTTGTGGCTTTATCCACCAATGTTGAAGCAGCGGAACATTTTGGAATCAATCCTAACAACGTATTTCCATTTTGGGATTGGGTGGGAGGTCGGTATTCTCTTTGGAGTGCCATAGGTCTTCCTATTATGCTCAGTATTGGTCCGAAGAATTTTTATGACTTGCTTTCTGGTGCTCATAATATAGATGATCACCTGAGACAAAAGGGGACAAAAAGCATTTCTGCGATGATGGCCTTATTGGGTATTTGGTATAATAACTTCTTCGAAGCTACTTCTCAAGCAATTTTGCCCTACGAACAATATTTGCATCGTTTTCCGGCATTCTTGCAGCAAGCAGATATGGAAAGCAATGGGAAGTCCATAGATAGAAATGGGGAAGAAGTAGATTACGAAACGGGACCAATTATTTGGGGAGAACCAGGGACAAACGGACAACACGCGTTTTATCAGCTAATTCATCAGGGAACCAAAATGATTCCATGTGATTTCATTGCTTTTACTAAAGCATCCAATCCCATAGGTGATCACCATGAAAAACTATTGGCTAATTGTTTTGCTCAGTCTGAGGCACTTATGAAAGGTAAGTCGCGTAAGGAAGTGGATGCTGAATTGGGCGGTGCTGCAAATAAGAACGCGCTGGCACCGTTCAAAGTTTTCCTTGGAAACATTCCGTCCACCACCTTTTTGTTTGACCATTTAACCCCTTACTCTCTTGGTCAATTGATAGCACTTTATGAACATAAGATATTTATTCAAGGCGTTATTTGGAACGTATTCAGCTTTGATCAATGGGGTGTGGAGCTTGGAAAACAATTGGCTCTTCCAATTCTAAATGAACTCAAAGGAAATGATCAAAACCTTCATGATTCAAGTACGAATGGATTAATAGCTTATTACAGAGCCTTCGAAGACTAATTGTGTTCGATATTTGCCATTGACTGACAGAATCTGCTTACTTTGTTTTCGTGAGATATGACTTGAGCATATTGATTGTTGAAGATGAAAGTCTTATAGCCGAAATGATTAGGGTGATGATCATGGATATGAATTATCCTAGACCGAAGGTCGCTCTCACTAAAGAGGCCGCCATTGGTTTCCTAGAAAGTGGAAAGGTGGATTTCGCGATTTTAGATTTAAATCTGCGTGAAGGAATGGAGGGTATTGTTCTGGCAGAAATTGCCAACCAAAAGGGTATTCCTTTTATGTTTTTGACCTCATATTCGGATCAAAAAACCTTGCAACAAGCCAAGGAAACTAAGCCAGGGGCATACGTCATCAAACCGTTTAGTGAAGAAGAGTTGATGGCGGGAATAGAAATGTCTATCATGCATTCTAAAGACAATAAGGACGAGGTGGTGTCGATAAAGGATGGACACAGAAGCATCCTAATTAAAATGGATGATATTCAATTAATTAAGGCAGAAAATATCTATATAGAAATTTTTACGGTCAATAAAAAGTACTTAACGCGAATGTCTTTGACATCGTTTTTAGAGCAATTGCCGTCAAAGTATTTTATTCGGGTGCACAGATCATTTGCAGTGAATAGAAAACATATAGAGTCTATTACCAAAAGCTCCATTATTGTCTCAGGGCAACGTATTCCTGTTTCACGATCTTATAGGGATGAAGTGCATTTGAGACTAAATACTTGATGTTTACATACAGAAACGTATCATTCGCAACATTCTCTTCATATAATACTTAGAAGTTGAATTGCATTTTGATAGGTTATGCTATATTCGAAATAGAAAGAATAGCCGATGGGCTTCTACATAATCCTCAATCCGTAGCATGGCGATGAAAGTCGTCAGCCGGCCCACTCGGGCCGGTTTTTTTTTGCCGTTACTTTTGTGACTTGACCAGTGTTGTTGTAAGCTTTACAAGTAATAGGGAGAATGGACCCTTATAAGTAGCGTTTTAATGCGGTTGTCAGAGGCAAAAGGTTGCTTGTGAAGATTATCTATGAAGTTTGTTTGTTGCAGCTCTAATCCCAGTTGCCATGTATGCCATTCTAGCTCTTGAGGAATGATGGGAGATAGATAAACAGTTACCCAATTATAAAGCGAAGCATCAAAGGAGATGGAGCTAACACCTTGTTTATTGATTTGATTGGCAACCTCTATAGCCTTGGATTTGAGAATTGCACGATCTTCAATTTGGCTAATATCGGTAGGTAGGTAATAGCTCGTATTGAATCCAGCTTTGCGAATTTTATCAAACAATAATGATTTTGTATCGCTTTCTACAAACACTCGTTGCTTGATTTTATATTGATCATCAAGCACAATTAACCTTTCTAATACCTTGTCAATGTTGTCATTCCTCAAGTTTTTGATGTCTAACCAAATGAACGTAAGTGAATCCCCAACTGAAGAATTGAGATAGTCCTCTAAAGAATTTCCACTCATATATTCTTCACCGCCATGTCCAATTTCAAAAACGGTGTCATTAAAGACTAAGTCACACTCAATACCATCAAAACCTTTTGCTGTCATTTCATAAAGCATCCCTTTACTATCAACCCTGTGCGGGAATATGTTGAATGGAATCAATGAGTCATTTGAAAGTTTTTGCAGATTTATTTCTTCATGATAAACAGAGTGACCCGGATCAGTGTAGTCGATATGGTTGAGAATTTTAATGGACGAATCCTGCAATTGATAGCCAGCGCTAAATACATTGAAACCCTCACTGTTTGATGCCTTTGTGCTGATTCCTGTTAATCCTAGTATGGCGTCATAGACAAGATCATTGGTAAAAGTTTTTGTGCTGTTTTCTTTAAGATTAGCTATTTGCGATGAATAGGTTTCGATGTATCCGTCACTGAACCAGAAGTAAGTTGGGATGTGAATCATCCTGAAATTGAAGAGTGAACTGCTGTGACCGTGCTTGGTAATCAAGTCTTCAGCATGATCGGCAAAGTAAAACATGGCTTTCCGTTCGAATGGAAGGCTATCAAGTAAATGCACCATTTCAGAGACAACAAAATCATTGTAGATCATAGAATTGTCATAGGGATTCACTTCATATGGATTTAAGTTGCCAAAAAGTGATTTGAAATCATCATGGTCAAACATTCGAAATTCATCAGGATATCGTTTGTTGTATTGACCATGGCTTCCCATAAGATGGATGAAAACCACATGGGTTCCTTCATTGGCGCTTTTCAGCTTTCTTTTAATCACCTCCAATAATGCACCATCAAAATCATCTGTCTCATTGGTTTTACCCATATTCGAATTGATGAATACTTGCTCTTCACATTGTTCAGCAATCGCGGATACTGCATTATCCCAAATTCCATACTTCAATTGGTTACTAATCCAATAAGTATGTACATCCGCAGCATTCAAGATGTTTATGATTGAAGGCGACTTCTGAAAATCTAGTTGATTGGAGTAATTGGCTTGTGTAAATGCCGCAGAAAGCGACATGGCAGTATGCGTATTGCTGGAAATGGCATTACTAAAGATGACGGTATTCGCCAATTTTGATAGGCTGTCTAAGTGAGGTGTTGTCGGTCTTACATATCCATATTGCGACATGTGAAACTTGCTTTGAGCTTCTCCAATAATAATAAAGTAGACTTCATTGTCTTTCTTTTGAGAAACCTGAAGTTGTCCCTCAAACTCATCAAACGACCGCAGATTTTCTTTAAATAGTTCAAGCTCTTTGGTATAGTCTCCATAACTATCACTGGCTACTGTTATCATTTCAGGGATTTCAAAAATGAAAGTCATGATTACCAATATTGCTGAAACCACAAATGTGGCAGGATTGAGCTTGTTGATTCTCTTTTTTATAAAAGCTAGAGGTATGAACAGAATAGGCAAGGCTAACAGTATAAGCCACCATGCTTTAGGGGAATTGAACTGCAAGTATGAAATGCTTTCTCGAATATCAGTTTGATAAAATCCGAAGTAATCGGTTTGTTCTAATGGTTTACCAAATTCTAGAGTATACAAAACAACGACAAAAGGCAAGGTGCAAGCAAGAAATGATAGTGTGATAAAGAGTGTTTTCAGTCCAAATCTAATCCACTTGTTTGAGGGGTAAACAACAATGCTGAAAAGGCTTGCAGAAAGTGAGAAGAATAAAATAGACCATAAAAGCTGAGATGCGTTGAAGAGCATATCGTATGCAAAAATGGAATACCAAATCAGGAGAGAACCAATGATCATTGGAATAGAAGCCAACCAAAATCCATTGAAGACAAACCACACGAAAACGATCCAAAATAATATGACATAAAAGACAACCAGCAAGCTATCATAAGGCCTGTGCTCTTTGATTTCTACGTAGCCAATATCTTCTAAAAGAATTGCTCCTTTATTTACCTCAACAGAAACAACGTCTCCAGAGTCGATTTCAAGAATCAGTTTTCGAGAATTGCCGGGTTGTGTTTTAAGGTCATTCAGCAATACCAATTGATTGTGTCGAACTCCAAAAACTACTTCGGCAGAGCCTTCTTCGTCTTGCACAGCCCAATTGGAAACACCAACTTTAAGTTCTATGTTTTTTTCCGTCAAAAAGGTCCATGAAGCTACTATTGATTCAGCCTCTCCAGGCGTTATATCAAACCTTGTTTCATTACTATCTAAGCTAAAGTGACCTCCATTGCTATCACTTATGCCAAAGACCTCAACCTTATAATCGACTTGAGAAACACGGGGGTGCGTATACCTGCCTGGCTCTAAGAGAATCAAGCTTATTGCTGACAAAACCACAATTATCCACAGCTTTTTGGAGCGCAGAAATGTGGTGATTTGTTTCATCAACAAATAGGATTAGATAGACGCCATGAATGCGCTTATATTCTCTTTTGTATAATCAATCATTTCTCTAGTCAGTCCATGATGACATGCCAATAGCATTCCACCTCGCATGACTTTATCAGATTCTGCATAACCGTCTGATGAGCGCTTGCATTCAACATTTTTAAAACCAGGTTGACGAAGGATGTTTCCAGTGAAAACAGTTCGCGTTTGAATGTTACGCTTCTCCAAGAAGATTTGCATCTCTGTTCTTTTAAACGGAGCGCTGTCTCTGATTGTAAGTGCCAATGCCAACCAACCTGTGCGGCTATTAGGAAGCTGTTTTGGCAAAACGAAATACTCTTCATACTGCTTGAAGAACTCGCTCATCTCAGCAAAGTTTTTCTCACGTTCATTTATGTTATGATCCAATTTATTCAATTGAACCACTCCAAACGCTGCTCCCATTTCTGAAGGCTCGATGTTGTATCCTGGTTCTGCAAAAATGAATTTGGAGTCGTAAGGAATACCATCGACCTCCACGTTAAATCTGTTTTCAATAGCTTCAGATTCAACAAACAGAGAGGAGGACCTTCCCCATGATCTCAATAGCTTCCCGCGCTCAAAGTGCTCACTTTCTCTCACAGTGAGCATACCTCCATTTCCTGCGCAATTGATCACATGAGATCCGTAAAAACTTGTGATGCTCATGTCTGAAAAAGAGCCAGAGCTTTTTCCGTCAATCGTTCCGCCCAACGTATCTGCAGAATCTTCAATTACGATTAGGTTGTGTTTGTCAGCTATGGCTTTCAGTTTTTTCCAATCTGGAAGATTACCGATCAAATTAGGAATCATCAACGCCTTGGTTTTAGGCGTAATCATCGCTTCAACTTTGTCAGCATCAATATTGTATGTTCCTTCTTCCGCGTCTACAAAGGCAGGTACAAGCTTGTTTCTCACTAGCGGTGCGACAGTTGTAGAAAAGGTGAGGGCGGGAGTAATAACCTCGCTTCCTTCTGGTAGGTTCATCAATTCAACAGCCAAATAGTTAGCTGAAGAACCACTGTTGACCATGATACCATAAGGTTTGTCAAAGAGCTTCGCGATACGCTCTTCCATTTCACGAACGTTCTTACCCATTTGAGTGCTCGTACGCAGCACGTTTACTACCGCTTCAATTTCTTCTTCGCCATGCACCGTCATCCCATACGGCACTCTGATCATATCTTTAGTCTCACTCATTTTTTATCCTTTTGTTCTTGTAAATAGTCGTCCACATTGCTCCAACGAAAATGCGGAAATTCTTCATTAAATAATTGCGCACTCATTCCACCGAGCAAAGGACGCCTAGCAGGTGGTGCAAGTTGTTTTGTAGTAACAGGAATTAACGAAACCTGTTCATGTCCGAAGTAAGTAATTACGCGCTGTGCCAACTGCACTCGGTTTAAATAATCGGTTCCAGCAAAGTGGTATAATCCTTTTTTGTCTTCACTCAATAACAAATAGATGGCGCGCGCTACGTCAAAAGCGTTGACAGGTGTGGCGTATTGATCAAAAGGAAGCCTTAGCTCCATGGGTTCTTTCTTACGCATGTTTTCACTCAAGCGAGCGATGAAATTTTTACCTCTGATTTCGTCACCATACACATTGGTGATTCGGCAAATCAAAAAATTGGTGAGGTGTTCGCGCACATGATCTTCTGCCTTGAGTTTGTGCTTACCATATACGCTTAACGGAAAGGTATCATCTTCTTCCATGTAGAATCCGCGTGTGCCATCAAAAACATAGTCGGTGCTGAGGTAAACCAATTTGGCTTTGTATCTCTCTGCTAATTTGGTGGCGTTGTGTGTTGAAACCACCGTTTTTTGGTAGCTTTCATCTACATGCTCTTCGCAGTAATCGACCCAAGTGAGCGCTCCACAATGGATGATGACATCCGGTTGAAAGGCATCCAAATCCGCATTATGCGGATCTGAAGGGTCTAGCGTATTGTAGAAAACAGTGTCTGCTGTTTCGAAGGAAAAATGTGTGCCGAGGCATGTCCAGCCTTGGCTGGTGAAGTAACGCATGCAATTGCCGCCTACTAATCCTGAAGCTCCTAAAATCAGTGTTTTCATTGCATGCAAGATTACGCATTATTGAAAATTATAGATCCACTTCAAGCAGCAAGTTTTATGTTGATTTTTCATTCTAATGCATGCTAACGGTTTAGCTATGAGCAGTAGCGTCCCGTAGGGCGTTATTGCTTATAGGTGTTGTTGTGCCCAGTTTTATTCTGTTTTCGAATTTCGTTTTAATAAACTTAGCAAGTTCTTTTCCGCTTAACTTTTCAGATGAAGATAAATTCCTTACATAGATAGCTTCTTCCGTTTTACCTAAGTCATTTTTAAGAAGAAATACCTCTTCAAGCGAGGGTTTTACTTTTACGATAAGAATATCACCTTTTGGGAGTTTTATAAATTCCTTTTCCAAATATGCTGAAGAAAAACTTTCCCCTAAATATTCTGCTACTTTCTTATCAAAGAATTTTCCAAATCCATCTCGATTGCGATCCTCTTTTTTAAACGAAGAATAATCTTGCTCTAAACCAAAAATATCCTGATCATCTTTGACTCCAATTAGCAATGTTCCACCATTTGAATTAGCAAAAGCGCATAAGGTTTTTAGGGAACTATGGATTAATATTTTATCAATGTCTTTAACGTTCTTACTTTGCTCCTGAATTTTATTTATCGCGTATTCGAGTTGGTCTTTTTTCTTTTGAGTATCGGCTTCTTGAATTTTTAATTTGAGGTTCTTTATCGTAGTCTCTTTTTCATTGCTTGGAATAGGGGAATTAAATGTAGCTTTAAACTCAAGTTTCTCACCTTCATCTTGTTTTATAAGATTTTGAATATATTTAATCTTCTCCTTTAATTCTTTTGCATGAATGTCTTCAATTGATTCTTCAATTGAATGAACTCCATGGTTTAGATATTTATGTATTCGTTTAAGGTTTTTCTTTGTAAAGTCATCTAGATTTTTTTCTGTAAACTCATTTAAATCAGATATGATTAAGTTGTTGGCTAAGGTGTTTTTTGCCACTACTCTAAGCTTAAAGTCATTTTCCTCAAATTGATTTTTTATTAAATTAAATAGCTTGATAAGATTATTATCCGTTTTACTATTAAATAAGTAAAGGATATCAACAAAGAACAATAGATTCTTTGACTCGGGGAAATTTTCGATAGTCTGAGGTTGTACTTTTTCCTTTATTGCAAGAATGTCCTTTTTGAAAATTTCGTAATTACTAAATGAATAATTCTTCATTAATTCATCTAGTTTTCTTAGACTTTCAAAGTATTCTAAGTAGATGTTTAATAGGTATGATCTAGCATTTTGAGTATTAGAATAAAAGGATTTAGCAATTTTTAGGTATTTTATCTTTTGCTCTTTTAAATATTGAAACATTGCGAAATACTCAAAGACTGCCCCTTTTTGATATTCTATTTTGTATTGCAAATCCTCATTGTCATAATCCTCAACGAATTCATTTTCTAATATCTGCATTTTTGATGAAAAATATTCACTGTAATCGGTTCCGTAGATCCCTTTAAAAGTGAATTCAATCTTTGGTTTTATTTCCAAAACTTTCACCTTAATTGATTCTTTTAAACTGAAAATTCTTTTAATATCACTTGATTCTATCCAGTCAAAAGAAATTTGACTTTTATGCAGTAATCCATCTCCGTATTCAGTAGTTACAAATACACCGTAATCTTCAATTCTTTTTACAACACCACTAATGATTATTCCTTTTTTTAAGCCTGTTTGATTACTTAGGTTTTTAGAATAAAACTCAGGGGAAGTATTAATATGTTGTTTAACAATAGCGAAATTAAATTCCCTGCTATACAAGGTTACTTCAACGTTTGTCTCCCAGTTAATTTTATCAAGATTGTAACCTTTGAGATTTTGATCAAAAATATTGTGAACAGGCAAGAAACCCGAAACCCCATCAAAATTAACCTTAAAGCCTTTGTAGTGTTTTTCAGTAATATTTACTCTAAAAGAACTTGAACTTAATGTATCAGATTTAAGAATTAAGTTCTTCAAAGCTTTAAAATCTATAGTTAGATTTTGGGTGAAGTTTATTGGGGTTTCATCAAAATCATTCTCGATGTTTGATAGAATGTAAAATGAATTAATAAGTAACTTTTTACTATCTGTAGCTACATCAGTTAATTGGGCGTAATATCTAAATATAGAGGCTAGTAGTAGGTTTTCTCTTTTCTTATCCTTGAGTATTTTATAAATATGTTTTTCAACATATAGCCAGTTTAAAAAAAGTTGAAATTTGTCCCTGTCTATTTTGCTCAGTTCCTTTGAAGGAATAAAATATTCGCCAAATTCTTGCGATTTAAGTTGAGATTTTTGAATCCTAATTTGATTCTGAATTTTAGTCAGTATAAACGAGTCATTATCATTTATGTAATTGAGGCAATCGAGTATATCGTTGGCAATCAAAGCAGCAATCTTGCCATATTGTATAATGTATAACAATTGTATTGCAGATAGTCGTTTCTCTTCTGTTTTGAATAAAGATTTTAGTTTTCCAGTATTAATAATCCTTATCACCTGAAGCTCAGTGGTGCATTTTGTTACTATGGATTTAACTTTATATTCAACAGCTTCACGATCAGCTTCATTATTTATAGCTTTAATTAGATCATATTTCAAAATCCATTCTTGAAACAATAATTGATGAGCTACAAAATGCTCTAATTCAGTGAGATTATTTTTTTTTATTAAGGTGCTCTTAATGTCTGGTAAAACTTTGTTGCAATATGTAAAAACCCAGAACCCACTCTTTTCTGAATATTGAGTTTTAAGTTGCCTATGCGCTGGGAAGTTCTCATTTTCTAGATAGGGTTTAAAGTAATTTTGAAATGAACGATTATCTGAATCAATAGATTCATATGTGTAATAAAATGGGTCTTGAAAATTCACTTGTTTAAGCTTCACGTTAAAGCCTATATCTTCAATAAAACAAGAGACTTTCTCACCTACCTTTAATTTATTTTCTTGGTTTGGAAGAGCATATACCTCATATTTTAAAAAGTGATCATCCCTTAGAACAATTATTGGATGATCATTTCCGTGACGATCTTTTTTTGTAACGAACTGTTCAATAGTGAATATTGATTCTTCTCCTATTTTATGATATGGATGTCGCGAATCGAAAGGTATTAATTTTGGCAATCCATCAGCCTGAACGCCAATTACTTTGCAATTTACATCTGGAAAAATCCAATGTGTTTTTTGTTGCCAAGGTCTGATTTTGATTTTAATAGTTTGATTGTCAGCCACAATTAGTTCAAGCGCAGGATATATATCACCTTTTTTGTCGTAAATCTCTGCTTCTCCAGCAACCTTAAATGAATATATTTTATCGAGTTTCCATTTGGAGTTACTTGTGTCAACATTACGCAGAATAGGTTTGCCCTTTTTGTAATCGGTTACCTTACAGGATATTGATTTGAATTCCTCTTGATTGTTGAAACAAGGAACCTTTAAATTTTCTAAGTAATCACTCTCTAATAAAAAGAAGTTCCTGTCTTCAACATTTTCTATTCTTAATACCTTAAATTTTATAATTGAATTTATTGGATATTTAGGGTGAATGATTGATAAGTAAGTTTTGGAATTAAGTGGATTGTAAGCGGCAACAAAGTCGTAATTGTTTTTAGGGTTAAATTCATTAAATAATTCGACCTGTGCCACTGGTATGATATGCTCTTCATTATTTTCAATATTAGACAACCTATAATAGCTTCTTTCTTCAATTGAAAAAACATCTTGTATAGAACATGTTATTTTTTTCATCCTAGCTTATTAATTGGGCACAACAATTGTAAATAGTTATAATAACTAATATATTTTCTATTCATCGGAACGTTAAACTCTTGTTATCATTGGTTTACAGGTCAGAAATATCTGTTTAAACCGGTCGAAAATTTGCAAATCACCCAATCTCCGTTCTCTCTCAAATCCGCTAGCATTGTGCTAAAATATAAAAGTGCCTTGACAAATGAACGTAAAAGCACTTTCTAATTTATTGTCAGCAAGGTGCTTAACCAGCAATCAAAGCATTGAGCGTGGCACTTGGGCGCATGCCTTCAGCAATGACTTGGTCATTAGCATGATATTATCCACCAATGTTCACCGCATTGCCTTGAACTGAATTGAGCTCGGATACAACCTTCGTTTCGTTTTCGCTTAATGCTTTTGCAAATGAGGCAAACTCAGCTTTCAAATCAGCATAAATTTGTGAATCACAAGAAATCATTCCAACACTAAAAAGCCATGAGTAAACTAGATCTCCAAAAATTCAACTTTAGTTATCCCATTCAAATGCGCTGGAACGATCTGGATGCATTGGGTCATGTGAATAACGCTTTATACGTGAGCTATTTTGAAATAGCACGCGGTGGGTTTATGCAGAGGGCTGTGCCAGAGTGGGATTGGACCAAACACATGTTTTTGATTGCCAACGTAAATGTTGATTTCAAGAAAGAGCTTTTGTTGACAGCCATTAAGCCACAAATGCTCGTGCGCACATCTAAAATTGGCGGAAAAAGTTTTGTTCTCGAATACGCTATGACTTCTCAAAAAGGTGATGAAACCATTTTACACGCCACTGGTAGTACAACGCAAATTATGTTCGACACGAAAGCGCGCACAACGATCGAAGTGCCAGATTGGGTTAGGAAGTCATTGGAAAGTTTTGATGAGTAGTAAGGAGATCTTGATTTGTTCTTTGTTGCATCAAGCTAACAAGGATGCTTTTATCTCATTCTTAGCGTTCAGTCTTTACATTCACAAAGGCTCTTACAATACCACTCAAAATTAGCGGCACCACAGCGTAATGAAGCATTTGCGGTAAGAAAGGGAATGCAAGAAGCGTCAATAGAAGTACTGTGCCATATGCTATCCAATACATCTTTCTAGTTTTTTCAAAGAAGAGGAAAGGGATCGCTAAAAGATGCGTAGGCCAAGCCCATAGTATATTGAGGTTGTTTATGGTGCCCGTGTGGTCTGTGATAAACCAAAGGAAGAAAACCAAAGCACCAACCGGTCCAATCATCAAAAAGAAGATCACATCTATTGCCTTGTAAAGTTTTTGTTTACGATAGCCTATGGCAGAGATAATGGCTATCAAACCAAATAGCATCCAAAACAATGGAATAGGGTCAAACATGGAAAAGGAATAGGTAAGTCCATTGGTTTCAAGCAATGTCTTTTCCTCTTTAATCAATGGCTTTCCATCAATAGTGGCAGCGTCAAAAGCTTCCATCAATTTGTTTGGAAGAAACATGTATTCGTAACTACTAGGAATTTTGTCACACGGCATTCCTAACCCTAAGTCAATGCCGAAATCTCCCCAAGGATGGTAGATAAGGTATTCGTCTATAATGTTTCTAAAGCTCGGATTATGCGCTTCTTGAAGGTCTTGAAATGCAATTCTGTCTTCGTCAATACTGATCTCTAGTACATCTCTTAATCTAGAAGAACAATTATCATAGAAGAAGTCGTAGAGGTATTCTCTGTTTTCGGGTTGATTGTTCCAATCTAAATAATTGAAAAGGGCTTGTTTTGATGTTGAGTCTAAGTTCAAAACCTGCTCTATCATGCCTCGTCCTTCAGACTGATATGATCTAACAAATCCTTTCATCGAACTAACGGATAAACTGTAGTTCAATTTGCCCATGACGAAGTTGTAGTAGAAGTCTTCATTGAACGAAAAAGTACCGTAGTTGAATACTACGTCAATGTTCTTTTTTGGGTCTGTGACTCGCAAAGCGCTATGGCCAAATAAGGAATAAAGTTCATCACCAGGACTGCACGTTAGCAATGATATCGTTGCTTCTTTTGAAAGAATTGGAGGATTTAAAGCGGTGGCTTTTATTGAGTATAAAAATATGAAAACCAGTAGTATATATCTCATCACTTTACGCATAGATAAAAGGTGATTCAAATTCTTTGAGGGTTTGGAATTCAAGATCTCTTTCCGATGTGATTGGGCTTTCAAATGGCCAAATACATTCAAATGATGCGAAATGAATTCCGCCATCAGAACTTGGTGCATGCACAGTAGAAGTCAAATAAACCATGCACGTATTATCTTCTATAACAGCAAAGCCATGGGCTACTCCAATAGGTAAATAAGCTGCTTTGAAATTGTCGGCACTTAGCTCAATTTGAACAGACTTTCCATACGTTGGAGACCCAATTCTTAGGTCGAGAATCACATCGATTAACTTTCCAGAAGTGCAGTAAACTATTTTGGCGTGATCATGAGGTGGATACTGAAAATGCATTCCTCGTATTACTCCTTTTTTATTGGTGGAGTAGAAGCTTTCTCTGAACTCGCTTACCAGGCCATGCTTTTCTAGTGTGTCTTTATGGTAAGGTTTAACGAACATTCCACGGTCATCTCCGGCATGAAACATTTCTATTTCAAACACTCCTGGTATGGATAACTCGGTGAATGTTTTCATCCCAATTGAAAGAATTGATCTATTTGCTTCTTCGTGAAATTGTAAGCGTCATTTCTCCCATTTTTATACCAATCAATGGTCCATTCAACTGCTTCAGCAGAATCAAAGCTTGGTGTCCATTCGAGTTCTTTGTCAGCTTTATCTATGGCCAGCTTCAAAAGTCCAGCTTCGTGCAAATTTTGACTTTGGATTGGAGCTTCTATTGTCCCTTCACCCCAAAGTTCGATGGCTAATTCAGCCATTTCTTGAACGTTGCGCTCATCTTCTGGAGTTGGTCCAAAGTTGTAACCGGTTGAGAACTTCAATGGATCTTGAGCAAGCTTCGCACCGAGCATTAAATAACCTTTTAAAGGATCTAACACATGCTGCCAAGGTCTCACAGCATTAGGATTTCTAATAACGATAGGCTCGCCTTCAATTAAAGCGCGCGCTATATCTGGGACTAATCTATTGTCACTCCAATCACCGCCTCCAATCACGTTTCCACTTCGCGCAGCTGCAATGCCTTGCTGATGCTCGTTGATATTCTTTGGATTGAAGAATGAGTTACGATAGGAAGAAATGGCTAATTCAGCGCATGCTTTAGAATTACTATAAGGATCATAGCCGCCTAGTCTAGCATCTTCTGGATAGGGGTCTTTGGTTTCAAAATTCTCATATACCTTGTCCGTTGTGATCATAACGGTAGAGCAGGGCTTTCCTAATTCTCTCAAGGCATCCATGAGGTAAATTGAACCCATGACGTTGGTTTCATAGGTTTCAACAGGCCATGTGTATGAGTCTATAACCAAAGCCTGAGCTGCCAAATGAAATACAAAGTCTGGTTGAAAAGAAAGCAGTTCCTTTTTTAGTCGCTCTCTATCTCGAATATCTGCTATTACTGAATCACAAAGAGCATCGCCATCAATTTGATTATAAAGGTCGTGCTGGTTTTTTGGAGCAAGTGAATAGCCTTTTACTTCAGCACCTAATTGTTTTAGGATCATTAGAAACCAAGATCCTTTGAAACCGGTATGACCGGTGAGGAATACTTTTTTACCCCGATATTCTTCTGTTAATTTCATGAACGCCTTTTACCAGTTTTTCCACTTCGGACTTTTGTCCCACATCGTGTTTAAGTCAATATTGTCTCTTAGGGTATCCATGCATTTCCAAAACCCTTCGTGACGATAAGCTGCCAATTGGCCCGCATGAGTCAAACTCTCTAATGGAGCTCGCTCCCACATTATGTTGTCTGAGTCTTCAGGTAAAAAATCGAATGTCGATGGTTCGCAAATGAAGAACCCTCCATTGATCCAAGTTCCATCGTCTTTGGGCTTTTCAGCGAAGTCTTTCACAATGTTGTTTTCGTCCAATGAAATCATTCCAAAGCGGCTTCCTGGTTGAACGATAGACATAGTACAAAGCACTCCTTTCTCTTCGTGGTACTTGAGTTGCTTATTCATGTCGATATTGCTCAAACCATCACCATACGTAAGCATGAATCGCTCTTTACCAACGTATTGTTGTACGCGCTTTAATCGACCAGCAGTCATTGTTTCAAGACCTGTTTCTACAAGTGTCACCTTGAAATCCTCCGCATTGCTGTTGTGAATGGTGATATCATTATTACTCAAGTCAATGCTCAAGTCTGAATTGTGCAAGAAGTAATTGTAGAAATATTCTTTGATCACATAGCCTTTATAACCGCAGCAGATGATGAATTCGTTGTGGCCGTAAGCCGCGTAATTTTTCATGATATGCCATAAAATCGGTTTACCACCGATTTCGATCATTGGTTTTGGCTTTAAATGCGACTCTTCGCTTATGCGGGTTCCTTTGCCTCCCGCGAAAATGACAACCTTCATGTGTGGATTTTACGATGAACGACAAATATAAGAGCAGGATAGAAGTGAAGGGGTTAAGAATTGATAACGTTTATTTCAAGGGCTTCATTTTCTTCGGAGTCCACTGAAGATCGCTGTACTTCTTTTTTCCATTAAGAAAATAATCTAATACAATTGAATTTGGGTAGATGCCTGATTTCGAATAGCGTACGACCCATGATTTCAACTCTTTCCTCTTTTTTAGCCATTTGGGCAAGTGGATCAAGAAGTTCCAATGAGCAGATATAATCGAGAATGAAGCTTTGATCTGACCTCGCTTAATCATGTTAACAAAAGCAAGTGAGTCTAAAACTAGTCTGATGAAAATCTTAGGCAACAGCTCATCGCTAGGTAGGTTTTTCACCAACATTATCAAATTATTTCTGTGATTGCGGTACGTCTTAAGCGGACTGCCGTAAGCAATTACAGCGCCTCCAATATGGTAAACCTCTGAAGCGGGGCATGCCATAATCTTGAATCCTCGGTTTTTCAACCTCCAGCACAAATCAATTTCTTCCATGTGCGCATAGAAGTCGTCATCTAATCCTCCGCTCTCATAATATACTTGAGATCGGATGAAGAAGCATGCTCCAGAAGCCCAAAAAATCTCCTCATTTTCATCGTACTGACCAGTGTCTGCCTCAGTGTGATAGAAAATTCGTCCACGACAAAATGGAAAACCTAAATAATCAATGAAACCACCTGATGCACCTGCATATTCAAATTGATCTTTGTTGTGCCACGACTTTATTTTTGGCTGGATTACCGCTACGTGGTTATCAGAATCAAATAATGAAACCACTGGCTCCAGCCAATTAGGCGAAACTTGAACATCTGAACTTAAAAGGCAGAATATTTCGGAATTGATTTGGGCAAGGCCAAGTTTATATCCGTTTGTGAAACCTTTGTTTACCTCAATCTTAATGATGTGAATTCTATCACCGAAAGTGCTCAGATAATCCTGTGTTGAATCCGTTGATGCATTGTCAATTACGAAAATCCCAAAGTCTTCAGTTTGAGGTGTTGTAGAAATTACCTCAGGAAGAAACTGCTCGAGTAGATCGCGGTTGTTATAACACAAAAGTGCTATGGCAACTTTGTACGTTGGGAAAATTGAATTCTTCTTCACAAACCTGTTTTGCGGATACAATGTTAGGTATTAGAAAAGGGAATAACACGTGAATATTTTGAACGCTAAGATGTCCTTGGAAGGCATGATGCATTGCACTGTGTTTTGTTCTTAACTTCGATGATTCAAGTCGAATCAATACTAATCGTAGGTTATTCATTTTTCTGATCACATACAAGTTGAAGTTCCTATAAAGCGAGTTTTTATATGGGGAATGATGGGTGCTGGAAAGTCTTCTTTGGCCAAGAAACTTGCCAGTGCGGCAAATTGGCGGTTGATTGATCTTGATAAGGTAATTGAGCAAAGCCAAGGCGCGAGTATTTCCGAAATATTTGAGAAAAAAGGGGAAGAATCTTTTAGGTTATTAGAGCGCGCAGCTTTAATGGAAGCCATGCGAGTAGATGAAGCCATTATTTCTGTTGGGGGAGGTGCCCCTTGTTTTTATGACAATGAAACCGATATGAAAAAATCTGGACTGTGTGTCTGGTTGGATGCTCCTATCGCTTTACTCGCCAATAGATTGATTAATGCAAAAGAGATTAGGCCTTTAGTAATGGGTCTAAATGAGGAGGAGATTATTGAAAAACTGGATGAGTTATATGCTAAGAGAAGTTCTTTCTACGCGAGTGCTCACATGATCCTTTCTGTGAATAAAATGAGCGTTCAAGAGAGTACAAAACTCCTCACTTCAATTATTCAAGATAAATCGTAGGCACTGGATCAATCACCAATCGAATATGTTCTTGAATGGTGGTTGCTAGGCTTAAACCAGTGAAATCACTTTGAATTGGAAACCGTCTATGCTTGCGATCTACCAAACAAGCTGTAATCAACAATTTCGGTTTTAAGTTTACAATTGCTGAAGCGGCAATCATCATTGTTTCTCCAGACTTAATTACATCATCAATCAAAATGATACTCTTACCAGTTATGATGCTTTCTAGTGAATTTAAGTCGCCCAAATTCTCTACTTCAATCTCTCCAAAACTGACTTTGAACTCAGAGATTTCGCTTAGCGCAGATTCGATTTGTTTAGCAACCCAAACTCCTCTTGGTTTTACCCCAATTAAGGTTATTTCAGTGTCTTCATGACAATGCTCAAGAATTTGGAAGGCAATGCGTTTTACGGTGCGTTCAATGCGAGTATGATCCAATATAATGGTCTTCATTTTCTTAACTTATACGCCAAAGGTAGAAATCATGCATTTCACATGAGCTGAACCCACACTTTATTACTTTTAGGGCGAATATTAGTAATTTGATTCAAAAGCTCATTATATTAATCCTTGGCTCATTATTAAGCTTAACCGTAACTGCGCAATTGCGCCTAAGCGGATTGGTTGAGCATGAAAATCATCCGCTTTCCGAAGTAACAATTAAGGTTAAGGAAGATGGGAAGGTAATTCGCACTGTTCCTGCTAATCGCAGAGGTAAATATCAATTGGATCTTGATTTTAATAAATATTACACATTGGTCTTTTCTCGACCCTTTATGTTTCCAGTATCCATTGATGTTGACTCAAGTCTTGAAAGTTATAAGGGGCAAGAACTTCTATATGAGGTTCCATTAAACATGCTAATGTTTTACCGTTATGATGGCATGGAAGATGGTGTGACCGATCAAAGTATTGGTAAAATTGAAAAAACAGGTTCAGGTGAAGAGGCCTTTTCCTTCGTTGCAAATACGTTGGTCATTGAGCAATTGAAGCCTCTTCACAAAGAATCTTTGAAGCGAGAAGCTGACAATGAATCGGCATCGGGTTCTAAACCAAGTGAAAAAGCATTAATCAATGAATCAATTGCTTCTGAAGCTATTGAGACCTCAGAGAAGGAAGAGGAAAGTGTAGATATTTCTGTTGTCAGATCTGATGCACAATCAATTAAATATGAAACTATTGAGCAGGCCAAGACCATTGAGTTAGAATCCGCTAAACAAACCAAACAGCGAGAAATCAATGTTCACGCTAGTTCAGCTGCAGAAGAACAGCAATATATAGAGGATTCAAAACGCCTGCGTGCTGAATTCTATGCTCAAGATAAGGCTAGAGAAGAGGCTTTGATTGCAGCTCGCCTTCAAAAACATCAAGCTTCAATAGTATTGCCTTCTGCAAGTGCTCCAGTGCTGAAGTCAGTGGTATCGTCTCCTAGATTAATTTCTCATTATTTGGATGAGGGTGTTTTTCTCTTTGAAGAGTCTTTCTTGGTTGAGCAAGATAAAATGAGGCACGAATACAAGAAAGCGGTTTATAACTGGCTATTATTTGATAGAACTTACTATACCCGAGATAAAGACGAAATTTCCCAAAATGAATATGAAAGCATTAAGAAGCTACTCGATATATAGTCTTATTCTGCTTCTTCTGCTGAGTCTTGAGATACAATCTCAAGTAAGCAGCTTCAAGCATTTTGGATTAGATAAGAGCATTTTTCCGAGCAGGATCGAGTGCGTTTCCCAATCCAGTTCAGGCGAACTACTTGTCGGAACACTAGCCGGTTTGGTTATTTATGATGGATATTCTTTCCGCACACTTGGAGTTGCAGATGGCTTAACTGAGAGTTCAATCAGTTCAATCCTTGTCCATGGAGATGAAATTGTGCTAGGTCATTGGGCTGGGAACTTGACTAAATTCTATCTCGAAAAAGATTCGGTAGCCCAGATAGCTATTTCTAGTGAGTTGAATTTCTCTTCAGTACGTCAAACACTTCAACTGGATAATGGAATATTACTGATTTTGACAGAAGAGGGTAGACTCTTTTCCTACGAAAACGGAATTGTTGAGCGAGTATTATTGCCCTTGAATTATGCTAAAGAAAGTGTTGTGCAGCTTATTCATAAAGATGAAACATTGTATTTGTTACTCGAGTCTCAAATTCTCTCGAGTAACCTGTCGTTAAATAGTTTTTCATGGCAAAAACATTTTAGCTCGGGAGAACAAAAGATCACTTCTGGAGCTATTATAGCGGATGACTTTTGGATTTTAGGAACACAGTCGGGCGCTTATAGCTTTGATTTTTCAAATGATTCTCAAGACAATTTCCGCATTTACCAAAACACAGAAGGAAAGTCTATTCGTTCCATTAACCCGTTGAGTGAGAATGAAGTTTGGATCGCTACCAATGAAGAGGGCGTGATTGCTTTAGAACTAAGTTCTGGCAAGGCAACTCGATATACTCGTGAAAATGGATTGAGCTATAATCAGGTTAGGGATGTTTTTATTGATCGAGAAGGAACTGTGTGGGTTGGAACATCAGCTGGTCTCGATCAGTATTTAGGAGAAGCATTCACCCTTTACGATGATAAGAAGGGATTGAATGGAGGGTTGGTTTGGGACTTGATAAGAATTAAGAATTATCTCTACGCACTTACGCCTGCAGGCGTTAGTAAATGCATCATAAGTAATGATGGAAAGCTCATTGAAGCTCAAAAGCATTATGATCTAGACGGCAATGAACCTCGCCAAATCATCTATGATGGTGAAGACCTTCTTTATGTTCTTGATGCTTCAGGTTCGATTTGGAAGGGCTCATATTCTGAAGATAAATTTTTCAAGATCGATCAATTAAATTACTCCATCAAATGCATGGAAATAGTGAAGGGTGAATTATGGGTCGGAACGGATGACGGAATCATTGTTTTGGACGATAACGAAGCGGTTGAGCATTTGACAACAGAAGTTGGCTTGGGCGGAGATAGAATAACTGGCATTTATTATTCTGCCAAAAAAGATGAAACTTGGATTACTGCTTTGGGAGGAGAAACAACTTTATATAGTGAAGGTAAATTCAAAAAATTCGGTTCGGATCAAGGACTTACTTCAAGCGTGATCCAAGACGCAGCATTTGATCCTGATGGAAATGTATGGTTTGCATCTTATGATAAAGGTGTCTTTCGAAAAGATGGCGATGAATTCACTTCTATTAGCGATAATGTGACACTCACTTCAAACACCTCATTTGCAATTGCAATCGATGGCGATGGAGTGGTGTGGATAGGTCATAATTGGGGAGTTGATCGATATGATCCCAATACGAATGAACTGCTTTGGTTTGGAGAAGGTGAGGGTTTTATGGGTGTTGAGGTGAACTCTGGATCAATGATTATTGATGAATCATCTACCATTTGGCTTGGAACGCTGATGGGAGTGCTCAGGTTTGACCCTAAGAAGATTGTCAAGAATGATATAGCCTGCATCTTGAATATTCAAAGAGCCTCGCTCGGGACAAAAGACTTATTAAATAATAAGCCTTCAGTGGTTGTCAATTCAACGAACGATTTGACCGTAGAGTTCAAAGGAATTTCATTGCAGAACCCCGGGAAGAATAAGTTTTTATATCGGTTAAAAGGAGCGCATGAGAACTGGAGAAGTCTATCTAGCAATCAACCTATTGAGTATTTATCATTGCCGATAGGAGATTTTGTTTTCGAATTGAAGGCGTTTAATAATTCAGGTGTTTGCACGGATGAGCCATTAACATTTGAGTTTAGCATAGCTCCACCTTTTTATAAGACATGGTGGTTTTATACCATACTTTTTATTCTCATCGTTGCCTTGGTGGCTTATATGGACAGATACCGTGAGGTTAATCTGCTTGAGCAAAAACGAGCACTCGAAGAAAAACTGGCCATTAAAAATCAGGATATTATTGAAATTGATCAAGAACGAAAAACAGCTTCTTCTTTATTAAAAGCAGAAGAGAAGATGGTCAAATCACTGGAGAAGAGAAGCAAAGAAAGAGTGCAATTGCAAACAGAGATGTTTAATCATTTTTCGGCTTACGGTCTGAATAATAGCGAGATCGGATCTCACGGAATCATTAGTGTTTCTTGTAGGGATTATCGCTTGATATTGTTTACTGATGTTGGTTTGGATGGTATAGCAGCCCATGCGCTTAGGTCTTGCATAAAGAATGAAATTTGGGAACGTATACCAAGAGACTTTAACCCGGAAGAAATTTTAAGAGAAGTAACCATTGTTTTGTCATCGATGCAAAAGAGCTTTGAAAAATTCAAGGGTATAAATTGGTTGCTGTGCATTGACGACTTTAATGAACGGATTTATTACAAGTCTAAGATGAGTGTATTCACTTTTTCTAATGGTTTGGTGGAAGAAGTAGGCAGCGAGTTTGATGTAAATTCTCCCGACAATAAAGGATTGAAAATAGCCTCTTCATCTTCTGTTTTTGTCTGCTCTCAGTCCATGTTTGAGCAATTAAATGAGTCAGGGACTAAGCCATACCTAAAAGCGAGAATCATACAGATTTTAAAAACAAAGTCAGTGGAGAAGCAACACATAATAGCCAATGAAATCCTTACTGATTTCGAAGCTTGGAGAGGCGGTATGGATTTGTTTAATGACATTGAATTTTATATTTGGAACCATGAATAAATTAATTTACGCTACAGTTATAATGCTTGCTCTTGCGGCTTGTGGAAATGATTCCTCTAAAAGCTTGGATGAGCAAGAGAGACCGGCAGATTGGAAGGCAAATTTTGAGTTGGTCGTGACCTTAGATTCAACTGATGATGACCTTATAGATCTTCATGTTGTTTCAAGCAAACAATCTCAATCACTTGCTGAACTGATAGATCAAGTATATGACCTGTCGTTTTCTGGAGATGCTGATGTTTTTGGTTCTACTCTTTTCGGTGAGATTGACTTGGAAAACAAGTTAGAACCTAAAAGCCTACTGGAGAGTTTAGAGTTTTACGATACAGTTTATGTCGAAGATTTAATCACTGGAGAAACGAAAGATACCGTGGTTGATCTAAGCTTTAATAAGTCTGCGATCACTGCATTTACAATATTGTTTTCGATATCTGAAGATCAATCAATTGTTTTAAGTCCAACAGTTCTTTCTATAGGAAAGCAGAAGTTTAATGAACAAACAGGAGAGTATAGAGGATACTCAGATAAGTTTTTTGTTGCTGTGAATGATGGACCTGAATCTTCCAATGAAAATCTTGATAAAATGATCGTCTTGTCTGACAGTTTAGGTCAATTTCATGTCAGTTCGTTTCGAATTTATTACGAAGACACAAAACAAGGATTGGGTGAGACCATAAGTAAGCTGTATGGCGACCATGATTTATTTGATATGAAGTTTAGCCTAGAATTCGATTACTCTCAATCAAAACTGACATTCAAAAATGTAGTGATCAGTCCTATAGAGAATCCTAATATAATCTAGGCTTTTTCGAAGTTGATAAACAGCTCTCTTCCCATTCTTGGTGGGATGCTGTTTTTGGATTTTTCGAAATGTTTAAACCTGAATAGAGGAGAGAAATATCTTGTATATTCTTCTTTATGCCCTCCAAAAGGCGGATGGTCATTCCCAAACTCCGTATCGAAAAGTAACCCAATAAGTTTACCGTTAGGGTTGAGGAGTCGATGAGTATTTTCTGCGTATGATTTGCGCATGGATGGATCTAGCGCACAAAAAAACGTTTGTTCAACTATGATGTCGAATTGATCTTCTAGTTGGAAGAAATCATCAAGAAGAATCTGATTGTGAGGAAAAGTGGTTACTCGATCTTTAATATGGTCAATTGCGGAAGGTGCGATATCCAATAAGAAGACATTTTTGAATCCTATAGAGTAGAGGTATTCACCTTCCCAGGCATTTCCGCATCCTGGAATCAGAATCCGCAGTGACTTATCTTCTAATTGATCAAAGTATTCTTTTATTGGAGTTGAAACATGGCCAATATCCCACCCTGTTTGATTGTTTTTCCAGCGCTGTTCCCAATAATCTTGGTCGAATGCTTGACTGCTCATTCTACAATTTCTTCTTATCCGAAAAATGAAGGTCGTGCCCCATCTTATCTTTCTTGGTTTGAAGGTAGAAGTGGTTGTGCTTATTTGGCTCAATCTCAATAGAAACCACTTCTGTGATCTCTAGTCCATATCCGATAAGTCCAGCACGTTTTTTAGGGTTGTTGCTAATCAACTTCATTTTGGCTACTCCAAGGTCATTTAAGATTTGAGCTCCAACGCCATAGTCACGCTCATCCATTTTAAAACCCAGTTCTAAGTTTGCCTCCACTGTATCTCTTCCTTCTTCCTGAAGTTTGTAAGCTTTCAACTTATTGGCTAATCCAATTCCACGTCCTTCCTGTTGCATATACACAAGCGCTCCCTTACCTGTTTCCTCAATGAGCTTCATTGCCTCATGCAATTGAGGTCCGCAATCACATCTATAAGAACCAAAAATATCTCCGGTAAGGCATGAAGAGTGAACTCGCACTAAAATTGGCTCATCTTTTCCCCAAGTTCCTTTAGTCAAAGCCACATGCTCTTCGCCTGTAGTTGTTTGGGTATATGCATGCATCGTGAAATCGCCCCATTGCGTTGGAAGCTTAACGGAAACGCCTTTTTCAATAATACTCTCATGCTTCATTCGGTAAGCTACCAAGTCAGCAATAGAGATGATTTTAAGATCGAATTTTTCAGCGATTACCATCAACTGTGGAAGCCTAGCCATGGTGCCATCTTCATTCATGATCTCTACTAGAACTCCTGCTGGCTGAAGGCCTGCAATTCGAGCTAGATCAATAGTTGCTTCTGTATGTCCAGTTCTTCTTAAAACTCCACCGCGCTTCGCACGCAACGGAAAGATGTGTCCTGGCTTTCCCAAATCCTCAGGTTTTGTTTCTGGATCGATAAGTGCTTTAATCGTAAGTGCTCTATCGCTGGCACTGATGCCTGTAGTAACGCCTTTTCCGTTAAGGTCAACTGAAACTGTAAATGGTGTTTCGTGTAATGCTGTGTTTTTAGGAACCATGAGGTCCAATCCTAGTTCATCGCATCTGTCTTCTACTAAAGCGGTGCATATAAGCCCACGACCATGGGTAGCCATGAAGTTGATGATTTCTGGAGTGATATGATCAGCAGCAGCAATGAAGTCACCCTCGTTCTCTCTGTCCTCATCATCTACAACGATGATCACTTTTCCATTCTTAATATCCTCTAACGCTTCTTCTATTGTATTCAACATCGTTTTCGATTTGGGGGTGCAAATTTACCAAAGCTTTGTCGCTATCGACATAGTGTGCTTAACTAAACAAGGATTCTGATCGCATGTTCTGCTTCCAATTTATTGGCTGAAGATTGATGAACTGAAATAATGGCTGAAATTTTATAAATAAATGGATATCAGACTGTTAAAATGACATGTAAATTTTATTTCATCTGCAATTTCGTCAGATATTTCACCTTGGAACAAGACTTGACTAAAGCGAGACATGAAAACATTAAAATTTAAAACAATGAAACCAATCATGCAAAACACGAGACCTTACGCAGGTTATTTCCCTACATTTTTTGACGAATTATTCAATGATCTTAATTCCTCATCCATTCCAAAGTCATCATCTCCAGCGGTTAACGTGAGAGAAAATGAAACGATGTATAGTTTAGAAATCCTTGCTCCAGGCTTTAGAAAAGAAGACATCACCATTGATATGGAAAACAATGTCTTAACCATTAGTGGAGAAGCCAAGAAAGAAGAAATGGCCGAAAACGAGAAGTTCATAAGGAAAGAATTCAACTTTCAATCGTTTAAGCGATCCTTTACCTTGCCAGAGAACAAGATCGATTCAGAGGGGATAGAGGCAAAGTATGCAGATGGAGTATTAAAAGTTAATCTTCCTAAGCTCGCTGAAGAATTGAAGAAAATGCAAAAGCGAATCGCTGTAGTCTAATTTGAGTAAGACATAAATTTGTCAAGGTCGAAAATGCCGCATCTGTTTTTAGCAGATGCGGCATTTTTTCTTTTAGGTCTCATGATGTTCTTTTGTAGGCATGTGGTCAGACCAAATTGTAGCCTATTACTCTCAACTAGAATGCCCTGATTTACCTAGTCAGTATTCTTGCATGAACCCTTACAAGCAAGAAGATACCATGCAAGTGGTGCGACTGTTTGCTGAAAAATATCTCAATGATGATCGCAAGAGAGTCTTATTATTTGGAATAAATCCGGGTAGATTTGGATCTGGAATTACGGGCATTTCATTTACGGATCCCGTTCGACTGAAAGATAATTTGGCAATCGATCATAATTTTGAAATGCGACCTGAGCTATCGAGTCAATTCATTTACAAAATGATTGATGCATATGGTGGAGCCGACATGTTCTATAAAGACTTCTTCATATCTGCCGCCTACCCTTTGGGTTTTATGCATGAAGGGAAGAACATCAACTATTACGAATTTGACAGTTGGAAAAGCATCATGGAAAAGCACATTGTTGCAGAAATGAATGAGCATATGAAATTCAATATCAATAGAGATGTTTGTTTTTCAATTGGTAAAGGAGAGAATTACAAGGTGTTGAAAGCGCTTAACGCCCAGCATAAATGGTTCAAAGAGGTAAAGCCTTTGCCTCATCCGAGGTGGATTCTTCAATACAGACGCAAGCAAGAACAAGAACATATTATGAATTATATAGCTGAATTGTCGACAGCAATTGCAAAATAATCTACTCATGATTATTTTGCACTTAAAGCTGCAATTGGAAAATGAACGGGTGTTAATTCGCAATACCATGCAGCAAATGATTGGAAATATTGATCATGGGTGCTTTCTTAGAATTCATCGTTCGCTAATTGTGAATACGAATTACATGAAACTAAAGAGCTATAAAGAAAACAATGAATATTCATTCAGAATGAAGAATGGTGAAGAGTTTACTTCTGGCAGAAGTTTTAAAGAAGAGATTGATGAGTTCTTCAGCGCAAAAACCAAATTAACATAACCGCTCAACTCAAAGTCGATCCATTAATCACAAATAGTAATTGCGCATGTGCATAGAGCTTTACATTAGTTTATCAATTGCACCGATCGTTCTTTTCTCAATTGTTTAGTTAGGTTTTAAAGGCGGAGACACAAAAAGGGCTTCGCCTTTTTCTATTATAGAGTATCGATAGTATGACGATATTTGTCCTTCATCCAGGCACCATCAATGACTCGTGTTTTATCTTTAGTTGTATTTCTATTACTGTCAAGTATGTTGATTAAAGCCCAGTCTTTGGGCTCCCAAACAGATGCTTATGAGTCATTGTTAATCAAAGCGCAAAGCAGTTTAAGTCATCCTGATTCATCCCTTTTAATCTTAAGAAAGTCTGGACCAAGCTCCGGTGATGATTCGCTCAATACAGAGTACTATAGAATAAAAGGTTCTGCCTTCTTCTATAAAGGTATTATCGATTCAGCCATCAGTTATTTCAGTTCTGCAATGGCACTTTTGGATAGTTCTGAATGTGATCAGCAATATTCGAAAGTGGCCAATGGCCTTGCTGTTGTTCTTCAATCAGCAGGGATGAGGAGAAATGCCATTGACTATTATTCTAAATCGCTCGGTTGCGCAGAATTCAGAAATGACAGAAACCTCAAACTTAAAATATTCAGCAATCTGAGTATTTTAAACAATGAATTGAAGGACTATGAGTCGTCTCAGTTCTACATCGATAAGTCTCTTACGATTATAAATCCAGAGGACAATAAAATGCTCTCTACACTTTTAAACACAAAATCACAGAATTTCATTGCTCAAACGATGTACGATAGTGCATCATATTATGCTGAATTGAGTCTTTTAAAAAGGCCGATAAATGATCTAAAAGGCAGAGCAGTAAACCTAAATAACCTTGGTTACATCTATGGTTTGAAGGACGATAATGAGCGTTCTCGAGAATATTTTGAGCAATCAGCACGTATTCGAGAAGAAATAGGAGACCTGTTTGGACTGGCGTCAATTTTCATCAATTTGGCCGATTTATCTATTGGTGAAATGAAGCTCGATGAAGCGAGTCGTTTGATTCAAAATGCTCAAATTTTAAGTAGTAAAGTCCATAGTCACCAAATAGAGTTGAGGCTTTATTCTTCACTTTCAAAATTGAAGGAAGCCGAAGGAAATGCAGAAGAGGCTTTGAAGTACTTGAAAAAGTCTCAAGCGATCAATGATAGTTTGGTGCGTGATGATCAACTTAAGAACCTTCAGTATGCGCAGTATGGAGTTACACTTTCTGAGGCCCAGAATAAAGTGAAAAGAATTCAGAAGGAAGAGGAATTAAGAAACGAAACAATAGACCGTCAGCGATTAATCAATTTGCTTTTGGGTGTAGGTATTGCCATTGTGATTGGCTTATTATCTCTTTTGATTTATCAGCTTAAAATCTTGATGAATCTGAGAAAGGAGTTAACTCAAGAAAGGGATGAAGCAAAGAGCAATGCTGAGTTTAGAAGGGAGACATTGAACTCTGTGGTTCATGAATTGAGAACCCCAATGAACGCAGTGATCTCTCTGGCCGATATTCTTCAAATAGAAACAGATCCAGAAGAGGTGAAAAAGTTGACCAAGCTTCTCTCAAAAAGCAGCGCTCGTTTGCTCAGTACCACAAACAATATCCTAACCTATTCGAGAATTGAACAAGGATCGGTGGAAGTAGTGTTAAGACCGATAGACTTAAGTGAGCTGGTAACAGATCTATGTGCTCTCTTGGAGTTAAAAGCAAAGTCAAAAAATTTTGAATTGACTAGGGTAATCCCTGAGAACATTATTGCTAAAGTAGATAAGTCGATTTTGGAGATATTGCTGATGAACTTAATAGGCAATGCCATCAAATTCACTAAAATCGGTGGAGTAGATGTGTCAATCAAAGAATCAGACGACTATATCGAGATCAGCGTTTCTGATACAGGATCAGGGATATCAGATGAAGACATTGAAAATCTTTTTGAACCATTTTTTCAAGGTAGTGCAGATCAGAACAACACGAGTCAGGAAGGAACTGGGCTTGGTCTTTCAATATGTAAACATTATGCAGACCTTATGGGTGCTAAAATAAGAGTGCGCAGCGAGTTGAAAGTGGGAAGCGTATTCACACTTTTTATTAAGAAAATCGCCTAGTATTTATACCGCCAATACATTTTCATCTGTAGCTTGCCATCCTCGCTTTCGAGGGTGACTGGATTATCCTTCACAGATTGAAAATTAAACTTTTGCTCTCCTAAAAAGGTCCGAGACAGGCCTTGTCGACCATAAAGCTGAAGAGTTCTTGAGGTTGGCATTACTCTAAATAAATCTGGCCAAACCAATACTTGGAAAGGAGCGTCAGCTGTAAATGTACCATCAGATCCAGCAACCGTCCATCTTCCATCATCTCCACCACTTGAAGTGTACTCTTCTTCAACTCTTACCTCCATGGAAGGAAATCCAGACTCACCAATTATTTCAAATCTGTCTATATAGCGAAACGATGCTTTAAAATCTTGACTCACTTCATCAGATCGGTATGCGCCATCAGAATAGGCAGTTAGAAGCACAGAATAAGATCCTTCTTTATCAAATTGGCGTTCTACATAGTCTCCAACTTGACCTCTGCCATCATTAAACTCCCACGTTAAAAACTCATAGTTGTCGCTGCAGGATTCAATTCTTATGGTTGTGCCGGCTTCTAAAGCGTCACCAAAATCCAAACACGCATCTGGTTTTCTCTCACATGATGAAAGAATCAGACTCGTAATTAGTGATAGTATAAAGAGGTGTTTTGTCATTTTCAAAAGCTAAGTTTCACACCTATTTCAGGCGATCTATTTATAGAGTTGTAGCTTAATTTAAAATCATCAAGGGTAAATGGATTTTGCTGGATGTAAACAGGTTTTGCTAAATGTTTCACATTTTCTCTAAGGGCTAAAAAGACACTCGTACCGACAATTGTGGCACCAATACCCACAAAAAATAGTGCGTTTACGGTATTGTAACGACTTTGTCCTGATCCGCGAGAGGCATTAAAATACTCTACTTTAAAATCTTCAAGAATCAATTCTTCATGCAGGTTCTTGCGCATCACATATGCAAAGGGAATGAGAATTGCTCCCGCTCCAGCAAGCAATAGAGGAGCGGTTCTTCTTACGAATATTTTCTGATTGAATTCATCTTTGGCAAACATGTAATCAATGTAAGCTCTGTCTTGTTTCAATTCGATGAAATGCCCAACGGAATCCTTGTTAGGAATGTTGATGCTTGATTTGTGCAGGTTATATGTGGGAGACCAGACTTCAATTTTGTGCTCACCTGGCGCTATTCTTTGGATGTTTGACATGGGAAGTAATTCACCGTCAAGTTTTATGAAGATATCAGTACTGCCTTTTATGTAGAACCTAACCTTCGTCAGATCTTGCGCTGAAAGACCCAATTGAAGAAAAAAGAAGAATAAGAGAAGAATTCTTGGCATGGAGTAAAACTATATGATTTCTAAAAATAATAACATCTGAATTAGACTTTGGTGTTTTAGATTAAAGCGGAACAAAACGTCTTGAATTAAGTATTTCTGCCAACTCTGGCGGTCCATTAAAATACTTTCCCTTGAAACGATCGAGTTCATCGATTGTTTCTGGCGAAAGCAGCTGACTTATTTCTTCCATTGCTTGATTGCTTATTGCATAGGGGAAAATTGATTGAAGCATTTGATCTCCTTTGCAATGTGCGTGGAATGAGAATTCGGCAGATGATTCTATGGAATTACCAGTCATGAGACAATTTTCTGTGTTGGAATGTGCGTTGGCATGTACTTGTAAATTCTCCATGAAGTAGGCCTCAATTTTCATCAAAGAATCTTTCGATAATTGTTTCCGCATTGTTTCCGCGCAAGAAGAGCACATAGCATATTCAAATATGGGCTCCACAATACCCAATTTTGGCAATCGTCTGAAAATGCGCTCCACAAAATATTCGCTTTGAGATTTCACCAATTCTTTATTACAAACCAAGCAATTGGCAATTAGCTCACCAGTATCTGAATCTCTAAATCGTGCATCAATGGGCAATTCGTTCATCGTTCAATGATAACGATATATCACAAATTCCTTTGCTTCTGTCTTAAAAAGCTTTTTTTGAAAACTCCTGTTATATTTTCGCTAAAACATTTAACTATGAGATATAAAGTAATTCTCTTTGCGGCCTTAATCGGTGGTTGTACATCGCCTCAAAAAGAAGAAGCAGCGAGTATGGCATTAGACTATCCAGAAACACGAAAAGACACGACTGTTATAGATGATTATTTTGGAACTGAAGTCGCAGATCCTTATCGTTGGCTAGAAGATGATACATCTGAGGAAACAGCCAATTGGGTAAAAGCTCAAAACAAAGTAACTTTTGATTATTTAGGCACTATTCCATATCGAGATGCGATCAAGGAGCGTTTGACCGCTTTATGGAATTACGAAAAGTTTTCTGCCCCATTTAAAAGAGGTGATTACACATATTTCTATAAGAACGATGGTTTACAAAATCAATATGTGATCTATCGCGAAAAGAATGAAGGCGGAGAAGTGGAAGTATTCTTGGATCCAAATCAATTCTCAAAGGATGGAACAACTTCATTGGCTGGATTAAGTTTTACTGAAGATGGAACATTGGCTGCTTATCAAATTTCTGAAGGTGGTTCTGATTGGAGAAAAGTAATCGTTATTGATGCAGTCTCGCAAGAAATACTTGAAGACACATTGATTGATGTGAAATTCTCCGGTTTATCTTGGAGAGTAAATGAAGGCTTTTATTACAGCAGTTATGATAAGCCAAAAGAAGGAAGTGAGCTATCAGGTTTGACGCAATTCCACAAGCTTTTCTTCCATGAATTAGGGCAGAAGCAGAGTGATGATGAATTGATTTTTGGTGGAGAAGAAAATCCAAAACGATACATCGGTGGTTCAGTTACGGAGGATGATAATTACCTGGTAATTAGTGCGGCCAATTCTACGTCAGGAAATCAACTTTACATCAAAGACTTAAGAAAGAAGGGAAGTCCGATTCAACAAATCGTTGAAAGCTTCGAAAAAAACCATGATGTAATTCATTCTGTAGGAGATGTGATCTATATTAAAACAGACCTGAATGCACCAAATGGTAAAGTAGTAAAGATGACCTTGGCGAAGTCTGCTCCTGATCAGTGGGTAGATTTTATTCCAGAGACAGAGAATGTATTGCGCATTGGAACAGCAGGAGGAAAGTTCTTTGCGAATTACTTGAAAGATGCCACTTCAATGATTGTTCAGTTTGATGCAGAAGGAAAACAAGAACGAGAAATTGAGTTACCAGGTCTTGGTTCAGCTAGTGGCTTTGGTGGACGTAATGATGATGTCGAATTGTATTATTCGTTTACATCATATGTGTATCCTCCAACCATTTTTAAATACACCATAGAGTCAGGTGCATCTGAATTGTACAAAGAAAGTGGAGTAGACTTTGATCCAGAAGCTTTTGAGTCAAAGCAAGTATTTTACACATCTAAGGATGGAACGAAGGTTCCTATGATCATCACATATAAGAAAGGGATCAAATTGGATGGAACTAACCCTACGTTGCTTTATGGCTATGGTGGTTTTAACATCAGTTTATCACCAAGCTTCAGCACATCAAATATTGTGTTGATGGAGAATGGTGGTGTGTTTGCAGTAGCCAATTTAAGAGGCGGAGGAGAGTATGGAGAAGAATGGCATTCTGCTGGAACCAAAATGCAAAAGCAGAACGTATTTGATGACTTTATTGCAGCGGCTGAATACTTGATTGCAGAGAAGTATACTACATCCACGAAATTGGGCATTGCTGGTGGATCTAATGGTGGATTGCTTGTTGGAGCCACAATGTGTCAAAGACCAGAATTGATGTCAGTAGCATTACCTGCTGTTGGTGTGATGGATATGTTGCGCTATCATGAGTTTACTGCTGGTGCTGGCTGGGCTTATGACTATGGAACAGCTGACGATAGCAGGGAGATGTTTGAGTATCTCAGAAATTACTCTCCTGTGCACAGTTTAAAAGCTGGAACTCATTATCCTGCAACGATGGTTACTACAGCCGATCATGATGACCGAGTAGTTCCTGCGCATTCTTTTAAATTTGCAGCCACTCTTCAAGAAAAGCACACAGGAGAGAATCCTGTTTTAATTAGGGTTGATGTTAAGGCTGGCCATGGCGCTGGAAAACCAACTTCTATGATCATTGATGAACAGGCCGATAAATGGTCGTTCTTCTTTTGGAACACAGGAGAGAAAGATCTTTACAACGAACACAAAGAAGGATAGGTAAATCAGTTCTTTTCGTTGCATTGTTAGGGAGGTATCCGTCAATACCTCCCTTTTTTTATGCCTTTTGAGCTGCACTAATGATAATTCATGATTGGGGAACCATCTAAACTCGAACTCTGAACCTCACGAGCTGTCAGTTCGAGTGTTTCTGAGGAACGAAGAAAAGTATCGAGAAGTAAGACAGCGACCATGAACTATGAACCCTGAATATCATCCTCTGCCTGCCTACTTCGACCAGTGTTGCTCAGCACCACGCTCAGCATGACAGGCTGCGGTTAACAAACCCACACCGCCAATTCAGAGTGATGAAAGGCCTGCGCAGCTCTCCGTAGAAATTCCGTTGAACGGATCGTAACAAAACGCACTGTTTGAGCTCAGCCTTCCGGTGACGCGCAAGCGGAATCGGTGAAAGGCGTTTGCGAGTTTGGTAGTAGAGTTCAAGGTGAATTTCGAGGATGCGAGCACAAGCCTTGACTTTTATTCACAAGGCTGTTTGTTTTTTTGGGGAGTTCATGAACTCCCTTCGGTCGGTTGTCTCCTCTTTGTGTCAAGACAAAGAGGGGAAGAAAGATTGCTGTAGAGATATTTCTCCTTCATTTCTTTTGTGGCCAAAAGAAAGAAGCAAAGAAAAGCCTCGAAGCCTTCAAGGCAATTGTGGTCAATGAAATAATAGTGAAAAATGAACATCAACCTATGACCACACCACGGATGAGGCTTTTAGCTGCCATTAAGCTCGGGCGATTGAAGGTGAGCTGGCTCTGTGGCTCCTTGTAGGCTGCTTGCCACTTCATCTTGCCCAAAGCCTCACCGCTATTGCTGCGAAGTCTTCACCCTTCGATTCTTAATTGCGGTATGCGCGAAGATCAATTAAGAACCATCAAGCAAAATGCTGTCAGTTCGAGTGTCCGCCAGCTGGCGGATGTATCGAGAACTAAGACAGCGACCACGAACTATGAACCCTGAATATCATCCTCCGCCTGCCTACTTCGACCAGTGTTGCTCAGCACCACGCTCAGCATGACAGGCTGCGACAATTATGAACTACGAATCTTGAACCATCCCAATCCGCTTGTCTTCTAGACTGCGTCTGCTTTGCATCCACACCTCGGACTGACGCTAGCTATTTGCATGCATAAAGTCTTGTCGCACTGATGGCGGCCGCAGTTAGCATCTTGAAGTGCAGACAAGGTGAATTATTTCAGTCTGGATTAGACAAAAAGAAACAGCCCCAGTAATGGGGCTGTTTCTTAACCTAATAAATAAAACTAAATTGTTGATTGGTAACTCTCCAAACATCAATAAATGAAAAAAAAAGAAGGTCTCCTCGAAAGGAGACCTTCAAATACTTTAGTTCAAAAAGTGGATTACTTTCTGTTGTAACGCTCTTTGATACGAGCAGCTTTACCTTTTCTTTCTCTCAAGTAGAAAATACGAGATCTTCTTACTTTACCTCTTTTGATCAATTCTACCTTATCGATGAAAGGACTGTTTGAAGGAAAAATTCTCTCAACACCAACACTGCTTGACATTTTTCTGACAGTGAAAGTCTCTGTTGAACCTTTTCCACGTTTTTGGATTACAACACCCTGAAAAACCTGGATTCTTTCTTTCGCTCCTTCTTTAATTTTATAGTGAACAGCAACGCTATCTCCAGCATCAAACTTAGTTAGTTCGTTTTTTGGATTGACTTCGTTGATGATATCTTGCATTACTACAGTTGCCATGACGCTTAAAATTTGGGCTGCAAAGATAGGATTTACTTTAAGTTAATCTTCTGTTTTTTGTTTTTTATTCCAAATATCTGGTCTTCTTTCTTCGGTGCGCTTTTCCGCCTGTTCATGACGCCATTTATCAATGGCTCCGAAGTTTCCTCCTAAGAGTATTTCTGGCACTTTCAAACCTTTGTATTCAGCTGGTCGCGTATATACAGGAGGTGCTAAAAGATCATCTTGAAATGAATCAGAAAGGGCAGAGGTTTCATTGTTTAAAACACCTGGAATTAATCTTATAATAGCATCACTAACCACTGCAGCAGCTAGTTCACCACCTGATAAAACATAATCACCTATTGAAACCTCTTTGGTGATGAGAAGCTCTCTCACACGTTCATCAATGCCTTTGTAATGTCCGCAAAGAATGATAAGGTTGCCTTTCAACGAAAGACTGTTAGCCATGGATTGATTAAAAACTTCACCATCAGGTGTCATGTATATTACTTCATCATAGGTGCGTTGATCTTTCAATTCATTGATCAATGTTTCTATAGGCTCAATCATCATTACCATGCCAGCACCTCCGCCAAATTGATAGTCATCTATTTGGCGATGCTTGCCACTGCCATAAGCTCGCAAGTCATGAAGATTAACTTCTGCTAAACCATTATCTATCGCCCGTTTGAGTATCGAGTCTGAGAATGGCCCTTGAAGAAGACTTGGTAAAGCAGTTATAATATCGATGCGCATCTTTTCTTTATTCTTCTTCCTCGTCTTCTGGAGCCTTTGCGTAAAGCTTCTTGTACTGAGCTTTTAAACCTGTATTATCAGGAACCAATTGCCTTCCAAGTGTAATGATCTCTAATGCTCTATCTTTCTGTCCATCATCTGCTAAATAGTTGGTATAGCTGATGAAAGACTTGATCAAAACATTGTGGGTAACATCATCTTTTTCAAATGTTCCTGCCTTTTCTTGAATCCTCAAACTGTCAAGAGCTTCGGAGATGTTTCGTTCTCCCTCAGTGACATTTCGCGCGTTGATCATTGCTACTCCTGTAATGAAGGCAACATTCACATCACCAGGCATTACCTTGAGTATCCTATTGAATTCGGATGAGGCTTTGTAATAGTCTTCATCATTGAAATAGAAAAGTGCTTTATCAAGTGCTTCTTCTCTGATCTGATCTATTTGACGCTTGTTCATCTGATACAGCTCACCCGTTTTATCCTTTTTACGGAATTTATAGGCATATTTTAATGCGTCCTTGAGAGGATCTTTAAATTCTTCATCGAAAGCATCTGGATTTATATGCGCTTGATACATGCACAAGGCCATATATAGATAAGGCTCTGGAGATCTTCTGTACTTATCCTTTTTTGTGTATGACTCGGCCTTATAAGCGCATCTATCATAGTCTTCCATGGCATACCAGTCAAACAGCTTTTGAAAGTCTCCTCCAGCCACTTGAGCGTTGCTAGGAATGAATGATATAATTGCAAGTAAGAGTGTGAAAATTCTAATGAGCATAAATTGTTTTATTTCAATACGAATCATTGAACGAAATATTCTTTAAGATGTAGACCTTTGGGCCGTTAAAAATGTTGAACGTATGATTAATTCGGGCGCCAAAGTTACGTTAGAAGAAACGGAAGAAGGAACGGTGATTTCAATTTTACCTGAAACGAAACCCTGGCAGACGTTTGTGTTAGGAGCGTGGGCCGTGGTTTGGCTTTTTTGTGGAGCCTTTGTAATGCTTGGTGGGTATAAGGAATTAGAGGGTGATGGACGCATTTTTATCTTGATTTTCTTAGCCTTTTGGGCTTATTTTCTCTTTTATGCTGCCCGCTCTTTAGTATGGAATAATGTGGGAACGGAGTTTATCAGGATTACGGCCGAATCGATGGATTATAAACGCAGCTGGAATGATTATGGAAAGGTGCGGTCATATGATTTGAGCACGATTAAGAATTTAGGCATGGTGAATTATGACGATAAACCCTTTGCTAAGACTTACAACGCAGCCTTTTGGACAATGGGTGGAGAAATGATTGGCTTTGAATACATCGGTCGAAAAATTGCTTTTGGTTTTAAACTGGAAGAAAAAGAAACCAAGAAAATCATAAAGCTTATAGAAAAAGCAAAACGCAACGTCATTAGCCAATAATGGGCCTATTCAGTACTTAAAATCTGTCCAGTCAACCGCATTATTTCAAGCTCGTTGAGCTTTACTGATATCTTGGCATTGACAATTCTAATCTCAGCATTGATCATCGCTATTTGAGCATCTCTGAATTCTGTGGAAGTAATTTGTCCTGCTTTTAATAACTCAGAGTTTCGCTCTAAATTCAATTCACTCGCTTCCAAGTTGCTCTCTTCAAATGCAATTACCCGCATGCTTTGTTTATAAGCATCAAGGGCGTTTTGAATATCGGTACTTAGTTGAAGCTTCTGATCTTCTAATTGCAGTTCACTAGACTCTAGCAGCACTTTTTGATTCTGTCTCGCGGTATTGTTCTTAAATCCATTAAACAAAGTATATGACAAGCCTAGGCTGCCATTCCAACCGGTTGAAGTATTGCTTAAGACTATTCCAGCCTCGGTTTGTTGATTTTGATAACTGTAACCTCCACTTAAACTTATGGTTGGGAACACGTTTGACCAACTCAACTGAAGATTCTTTTCTGCCAATGCTGCTTTGAGTTCGAGGTTTTTAAGCGATGCATTGTTGTCTATGGCTTCTTGTTGCAATTGCTCAATTGACCAGTCGTTGAGAATTAAATCTATGGCTTCTGTTTTGATATTCGGGTCGAGGGAAGTGCCAATCAATCGTTCCAAATTACGCAGTGCAGTTTTGCGCTGAAGTTCAGCTGAAAGAAAAGCAGAACTATCTGCAGTAAGATCTACCCGAGCAGTGAGCAGTTGAGTTCTGATCGCAGTGCCTAATTCATTCGCCACTTTTGCTCGTTCATAGCGCGTTTTACTTATTTCCACATTCTCTTTTGCAATGCTTTCTTGATCAATGGCTTGGGTAAGACCATAATACGCAGATGCCACTTGAAGCAACGTACCTTCTATCGCTGCGCGGGACTGCTCATCAGCCACAAGTTTGTTGATTTTTAAAACCTGGTAAGTCCTTTGACCACTTAGGCCATTGAATAAAACATAATTCAACGTAGCTCCTGCATTGGAATTTACACTCTGCGCTCCGGCAACGGATACTGGAGGGTTGTTACCTGCAAATTCGAGATCAGTATTGGTTACGCTTCCGCCCATTGCACCGTTCACATTAACGCTAGGCAAGAGTCCAGCGTTACCTATGCTCACAGAGTTTTCAGCGATCTCTTGACTATTCTGATTGATTTTTATTTGATAATTGTTGGCCAATGCGCTTGCAAAGGCATCATCCAATGAAATAACCTCCTGAGCCGAAAGCAAAGCAGGAAATAGGAGGGAAGCGATGATTATGGTGGTTCTCATTCTCATTTTTCTATGCATTGTGTTCACGGAACTCTTCTTCACCTTTTATTTCAACTATAGCAGGTTCCACTTGACGTGGAAGTGGTCGTTTACCTTCCCAAAGCCAATCGAAGTAAACTCGCAGTCGATTTAAAATAGCCAACATTACAGGAAGAACTACGAGCGTAGTGTATGTTGCGATGAGCAACCCGTAAGCAACAGCAATTGCCATCGGAACTAAAAATTGAGCTTGAAAACTAGTTTCAAAAATCAAAGGAGCCAAACCAGCTACTGTGGTAAGGGTGGTCAATAGAATAGGTCTAAACCTTGACTTCCCGGCTTCTAACAATGCTTGCCTGAATAGCATTCCTTCTTTTAAGTAGCCGTTCATAGCAGTTACAAATACCAAAGAGTCATTCACCATTACCCCGATTAAGGCGATAATACCAAAGCCTGATAATAGACTGATTTGAGCGTCATGAATGAAGTGACCCCAACCAACACCTATCAATCCTAAAGGCACAAGCATGAAGATCACAATGGCTTGCGGAATACTTCTGAATACAAATGCAATTACTGCGATCAGAAGGATAAGGATGATCCACCGCACTTTAGCGAATGAATTACCAACCTTCTGGGCCTCCTTGTTTTGCCCTTCGAACGTGAAGCTCACACTTGGATATGTAGAAGTGATTTTGGGCATGATGCTCACTTTAATATCTTCTTGAAGGGAACTTACAGATGCATCAGGATTTGAAATGTCCGCTTCTACTCTAATTTCGCGCTTTCCATTGAGGTGGTTGATTCCCACAATGCCTCTTTCAGTTTTGAATTCGGCAACCTCTTTCAGCGGAATATCTGTGCCGTTGGCAGTACGGATCAAGAAATTTTCCAAATCTTGAATATTCCCGCGTTCTCTTTCTGCGTAGCGAACCCAAACTTTTACTTCATCAATTCCGCGTTGTAAACGCTGGGCCTCTGCACCAAAAAATGCTTGTCGAATTTGACGCATTACCTGCACCGTATTCAAACCCATCATATATCCTTTATCAAGAAGTTTGATTTCTACTTCCTTGATTCCTTGTTGATCGTTATCAACGACATCCTTAATGTCAGAAATTTGGTTCAACTCCTCTTTGAGCATTTTCTTAGCTTCTTCGAGATCTGCCAAATTCGTGCTTCTCAGACTTACAGAAACTGGTTTTCCGAAAGGCGTGGCAATTCCAAATGCAATTTTTTCTGCTTCTGGTATTTGTCCTACTTCATCACTTATTGCGTTGCTTATAATGTAACTGGGGATATTTCTTTCTTCTGACCCTAAGAATGAGATGTTAACTTGACCTTTATTAATTGAAGGGCCAACTACTTTTTCGATGTTGGTAATCACGTCCAATCCATCAGCGCGCTCGGCCTTGTATCTTTCATTGACAACTTTAGCGGCAGCCTCAATTTTGTTTAATACGGCTAACGTGATATAGTCTCGAGTTCCAGGCGCTGTTTCAACGCTTACAGAAACGTTGTCTTGTTCAATGAAGGGAAAGAAAGTCACTTTGATTTGACCGCCCATGATTCCACCAATCGTAATCATCATTAATGCAATGGGTATAGCCAGCGCAATAGCCGTGTTTTTCAGAGAAAAGCGCAGAATGGGCATGTATAATTTATCCCTCATCCACATCACGCCATTTTCAGCGACTTTCTCTACCTTGTTTTTTTTGTTTTTACGTTCAAGAGCCTTACTGTGTCCAACGTGAGCTGGAAGGATGAGTGCTCCTTCAACCAACGAGAATATTAATGTTGAGATCACTACGAAAGCCAAGTCAGGCCCGAAGTCACCCAATCGGCCATCTAAAAAGTAAAAAGTGCTGAATGCTATGATCGTTGTTAGTACCGCAGAGGTAACTGCAGGTAAAACTTCCATCGTTCCGTTGACGGCAGCCTGAAGAGGTGTTTCCCCACGTTCCCACCGCTGATAGATGTTTTCAGAGATTACAATGCCATCATCCACCAGAATACCTACAACTAATATCATCCCGAAAAGAGACAATACATTGATGGTTAGTCCAAAGGTCGAACCGAGGATGAACATACCCGCAAATGCCACCGGAATACTCAGTGCAACCCAAATAGCAAGTCTCCAGTTTAAGATGAGCGTTAAAAAAACAACGACCAATATGAATCCGATGATTCCATTGTTCTGGAGCAGTGCAATACGCTCAACCAACGTAGTAGAACCATCTCTAATGATCATTGCTTGAACCGTAGAATGGGTTTCATTAAATTCTTCAATGTATTTTTTTACGTTCTCAGAAATAGACAAGAAGTCTTCATCATTCGTGTTCTGAATGGTTACAGTGGTTGAAGGCTTGCCATTAAAATAGTTTCGTTGAGGATTATTATCAGACCAAATATCCTTCACTTCAGCAATGTCTTTCAATCGAATAATCTTGCCATCAGAGCTCGCCTTCACGATAATATTTTCAAGCTCATTCGCGAAATACTCCTTGGATCTTGCACGGATCAAGAACTCTTCGCGCTCCGCTTTAATAGTACCTCCAGTAATCTCAATATTAGCGGATGAAACAGCCAAGCTTACTGCTTCGAAGGTTAAGTTGTAAGACTCAAGAGCTGACTCGTTTAAAGCAATTTCAATTTCCTCGTCAGGAAAGCCTGCCAGGCTCACTTTTGAAATCCCCTGGATGGCGCGTAGCTCGTCCTCAACGATTCGTCCTTCAACTTTCAATGTGTTTAGATCCACATCTCCTGTGAGTGCAAAGCTGATAACGAAATTCCGTGATTCTTGCTTGAAGACGATGGCCGGCTCCATGCCTGAGGGGAAAGAACTTATTTGATCTACAGCATTTTTAACGTCCTGAAGGAGATAATCTACATCATAGCCTTTTTCTCCTTCAACAGTAATTACGGCTTGGTTTTCAGATGATGTAGACTTGATCTCCACTATACCAGATACACCTTTTAAATTGTCCTCGATCTTAGTGACAATGCCTTCCTCAATCTCTTCGGGAGACGCTCCAGGATAATAGGTTCTGATTTCAATTACACGACTCTCTGCCTGAGGAAAGAAGGTTGACTTAATCTGCTGGGAACCGAAGTATCCAAAAATTAAAATCAAAACCATCAGCAAGTTTCCTGCGACAGGGTATTTGATGAAGTACGAGATGATTCCTCTCATGCCTACTTGCTTTCGGTTTTAACCAACATGCCTTCATAAGCACCTTGAATAACCTGATTGAGAAGTAAATCACCCTCTTGGAGACCAGTGATCAGCGCGTTTTCTTTGAATTTGTCTTTAATCTCCACTTGCTTTTTGACCAAAATTGTATCCTGGACGAGGTATACATATTCATCATCAATGACCAAATTGTGATTTACAGAGATTGCATTGTTAATCTGCGCTGCTTCAATTGTTCCTTCAAGGTATAAGCCTTCTTTAAGTGCATCTCCTTTTAATTCGGCATAAAGAGAGATGCGCTGATTGTTAGGGTCTAAGCTACTTGCGATTCGTATTATTTTCCCCTTGAATGATTTCATCGAGCCGTCAACCTTTAGGTTAACGAAGTCTCCAACCTCAATGTCAACGGCATCCTTTCCTGGAATTGCAGCTTCGAATTCGTAAACACCATCCTTGGTGAATTCACCCACTTTCTGACCAGCTCTTAACACCGTTCCTGCATTTACAATTCCACTGCTAACAGACCCATCAAAAGGAGCTGTGATAGTGAATTTTGACTGTCTATCTTCCAAACTTCTAATCGCGTAATATTGTTGAAATACATTTCTACCCGAAAGAAAGCTCTTTAGCTTAGAATCTGACAATTCAGGAAGGACGGGAAGTAATTCATTAGGATTAAGATTATCAGAAAAGGCCTTCCAAGCATCGAAGGAATCGGGATAGTCAATTTTTATATCAGGCAATACTTGAGACAAAGCACTGATGAATGAACTGCGTTGCGATTTTAAATTGAGCATGCTTTCATTGCCATCAATGGATAGCAGCACTTCGCCTTTTGAAAACTTCTGTCCAAGCTTGAATGGCTTATTTGTGGACAATAGTCTGCCGGTAACTTCAGGAAAGATTTCGACCTTCTCTTTGGCAATTAGCTTTCCTTGAACCGCAATTAATTTAACTAAAGTGTCATTTTTCACCTCCATTACCTTGACCAGTCTAAAAGTCTTTTGAGGTGCTTTTCGTTCCGGAGCTTTCTTCATGCCCGCAAGAATGCTGCAGCCACCGTAACCTAATATGAGTATGAGAAGGGTAGAGGCGAGGATAATAATCTGTCTTTTCTTCATTGTTTAAGACTTAAGTGGCTTTGATAAATTATCTAATGGTTGAGATTAGATTTTTTGCTTTCCGAAATTGCGCTTCGAAGTTGAATATTATTGGAAAAACAGTGCAATTCTACAATTAGAAAACTGAATTTGTAAGGGTTTTAGACAATTGGAGTAAAAGGAATGTTTAAGATGATTTAGAAACTCATTAAAGGAATTGTTTTGATAGCCAAACAATGAAGTTATATTTGCTCCGAACCATTTATATCCAACAATGAATTTCAGATTATTAAATTTAGTGGTATTCAGCTTCATTCTTGTTTCATGCGGAGGAGAAGACAAAGCGAGCCAAACTGTTGATTACTCAGATGTAGAGGTGACTGAAGAGTCAGCCGAAAACAGTGCACAACCAATCAATGAAATGGCTGATTTCAAGTTTCATACGATGATCGCTAACTTACCATCACCGTTGCAAACTTTTCAAATTATTGCCGATGTTGACATCAATTTGAATAATGTAAAATTGACACCAACAGATGTAGCTTCTGATTTGAGCACAGCGAGTGCAAGAGCCTACGGTTATGGTATTTACATTGCTGATATGGGTTTTATGGCATACCAGCACCAAAATCAACAAACATTAGACTACTTGCACGTTTGTAGAGAATTAGCTGGTCAATTAGGAGCAGGTGATGTTTTCGATCGGAGTATCAGTGCAAATTTTGAAGAAAATTCGACAAACGAAAAACAGTTCGTCATGATGATGGATGAAGCTTTCAATGCTATGGATGAGTATATGGTGAATAATGAGCGGTTTGTTAATGCGACTGAGATATTTGTCGGAAGCTGGGTGGAAAGCCAGTTGATTGCTACTGGAATTTTAAAAGACCAAGAACCTTCAACCGCAAACTTGCCTGTTTATCAAGGAATTTATGATCAAAAGCAACATGCTTCAAACCTCATGAATGTTTTGGGAGAGATTGATGCTGAAGTGAATGAGGATGTGCTTTCAGCGGTAGAAGATTTAATGATGTTTTATGCTGGCTTTTCTACGGTTGATAATATCTCTCAAAAGGATTTAACGGAGTTAACCTTGAAGCTTAATACACTAAAGGGATTATTGCTATCGTAGAGGTTTTAAAGGATTTTTAAAGCCCCATTTGGGGCTTTTTTTTTGTGACGACAATGCACGATAACTTATCACTCATATTAAATTCTCGGAGCAGACTATCATTCTATTTTAACACGATTAACTTTGATGAAAATTTAACACACCATGCTTAAGAAGTTACTAGCTGTAATTGCAGTTTTATTCATACTCATTATCGCTTCAGCCATTGTTCTTCCCATAATTTTCAAGGACGATATTATTGCTATTGTAAAAGAGGAAGCCAATAATAATGTTAATGCTAGATTAGACTTCGGTGATATCGGGCTGAGCATGTTTGAAAGCTTTCCTGATTTTACGTTGACCATTGAAGATATTAAGGTCGTTGGTTTAGATCCTTTTGACGGAGTGGTTTTGGCGGATATCGCTGAATTGAAATTAAGCCTTGATTTAATGAGCGTAATCAATGGTGAGAAAATTGACATCAACACAATAGGATTACTTAGTCCCAATCTTCATGTAATTGTCTTGGCAGACGGACGGGCAAACTATGATATCGCCTTGCCATCTGAATCTCCGGAGGAAGTAGAAGAAAGTAGTTCTGAGACAAGTTTCAGTATAGGATTAAAAAGCTACTACATTGAAAATGCGAATATCATTTATGATGATAGGCAAGGAGGAATGTATGCTAATCTGAAGAACTTCACGCACCGAGGTTCTGGAGACTTCACCCAAGATGATTTCTTATTATCTACCACTACCACGGCAGATGGAGTAACCTACCGAATGGATGGTGTTTCCTACCTTAATAGCACAAGACTTGATATGAAGTTTGATGTGAACATGAACCTTCCTAATATGAAGTTCGTGTTTGACGAAAATTATGTGAAATTGAATTCACTTCATCTTGGCTTTGATGGAATGGTGGCCATGCCTTCAGAAGAAGGTGATCCTATCGATTTGGATATGAGCTTCGAAACAAAAGAGACATCCTTTAAAAGCTTACTCTCTTTGGTCCCGGCTGTATTCTTGACGGACTTTGAAGATGTAGAAACAGATGGTAACCTTGCGCTTTCAGGAATGGCAAAGGGAAGGATGATTGGAGACCAACTACCTTTATTTGCGCTAGATCTAAAAGTGAGTGACGCGAGATTCCAATATCCAGATCTTCCGAAATCGGCTGAAGCCATCAATATTGATATGCACATTAAGAACCCTGGAGGTTCTGAAGACAACACATTGGTTGATATCAATACGTTTCATGTTGAGTTGGCTGGAAACCCTATCGATGTGGTTTTACACATGAGAACGCCAATCTCAGACCCCTATATAGATGCATCGATTAAAGCTAATTTGGATATGGCCTCTCTCGCTGATGTGATTCCTTTGGAAGAAGGACAAAGTCTCAGTGGAAAGGTGTTTTCTAACATTGTGTTAAAAGGAAATCAAAGTGCCATTGATCAAGAACGTTATCAGGATTTTGAAGCCGCTGGGCAACTTGTTTTGGAAGCCTTTGATTATAAAGATCCTGAATTGCCTTATTCTACAGTGATTAAGATTTGTTCGTTGAACTTTTCACCTCAATATGCTGAGTTGACAGCTTTCAATATGAACGTAGGTAAAAGTGATATTTCATTGACTGGCCGAATCGACAACATCGTTCAATGGTATGTTGCTGATGCTCCTATGTCTGGGACATTCAACTTCAGTTCGAATACAATGGATTTGAACGAATTTATGGCTGAAGATGAATCAGCAGAGGCTGAAGAGGAAGCAACCGAAGAGTCATCAGGAGTGGTGGAGGTTCCAGCTGGTTATGACTTTGTGTTAAATACATCCATCACTGCATTGATTTATGAAAATTTGAATATCTCGAACGTTCGCGGATCTATAGTCTTGAGAGATCAAAAAATCGACATGAATAAGTTAGCAATGAATCTACTTGACGGCTCGATGACTATGAATGGATACTACGAAACCAACAATCCAACCGAACCATCCTTTGATTTTAATATGGATATTATAGGATGGGATATTCCACAGACATATGAGTATTTAGAAATGGTTCAGAAAATGGCACCTATTATGGAAAGTGCAACAGGACGCTTTTCAACCAACATGAAAATGGCAGGTAAGATGGATCAGAATATGGATCCAAAATATAACACCCTTGATGGTGGAGGAATGCTGACTACACGAAATGTAACACTGTCTTCACCGAAATCATTAATGAAAATTGCAGAAGCTATTAAATATGATGGTGTTAAATCCATGACGTTAGACAATACAAAAGTGAAGTACTACTTTGAGGATGGACGCATTCGAGTAGACCCAACCAACTTCATCATAGGAAAAGAAATTCCGAGCATTTTTACTGGAAGTCACGGCTTTGACCTGACAATGGATTATGTGATGAATTTAGATATTCCATCTAGATTGATGGGAGGTGCTGCCACACAAGTAGTAAGCGGTTTAATGTCTCAAGCCAACAAGGCTTTAGGAACAAATGCTTCTGTGCCAGAAAGAATTAAAATGGATGTAGATATCAAAGGAACTACTGAAGACCCGATAATAACGCCTAGGCTAGCAGGAACAGCCGGTGGTTCGAACCCTGTTGATGATCTTAAGGGGCAAGCGCTTGATGAACTTAATAAGAAAAAAGACGAGCTCGAAAATAAGGCAAGGGATGAGGCTGATCGCTTAAAATCTGAAGCCGAAGCGAAAGCCAGAGCTGAAGCTGATCGCTTAAAGTCAGATGCCGAGGGAGCAAAAGCAAAAGCCGAAGCTGAGGCAAGAAAGAAAGCGGATGAGGCCAAGAAGAAAGCCGAAGCAGATGCAAAGAAAAAAGCGGATGAGGCTAAGAAGAAGGCCGAAGCCGAAGCGAAAAAGAAAGCAGAGGAAGAAGCGAAGAAAAACTTAAACAAGCTTTTCAAATAGATCGTTGAAATAGCTTTTGAAATTTTAAAACCACCATTGCTTTGATAGCCTCAAAGTCTTGGTGGTTTTGTTTTTCTTGTTTGACAGATGTCACTCCTTTATCATCTATTCCGCAGGGTATCATATGATCGAAATAGGTGAGATCTGTGTTGATGTTGAATGCAAATCCGTGCATAGTAACGTAACGACTGGCTTTTACGCCAAGAGCGCAAATCTTTCGAACCTTTTCATTATCAATATCTAACCAAACGCCACTTGCATCTGAAATTCTTCCTCCGTTGATATTCAATTCTGAAATGGTTTCAATAATCGCCTCTTCGATACTCCAAATGTATTTGGCTAGCCCCATATCAAATTGTTCCAAGTCAAAAATTGGGTAGCCAACTAATTGTCCAGGACCGTGAAAAGTGATATCACCGCCACGAGTAGTTTTATAAAATTCAGCTCCAACATCTTCAGGCTTGCGCTTTAAGTTGTTTAAATCACCTGATTTACCCAAAGTATAAACGGGTGTATGCTCCACTAAGATCAGCGTATTTAAATCGTGCTGCTGTCCATTTCTTTTTGACTCAAGAATTTCTCGAAAAAGCTTTTCTTGAATTTCAAGAGCTTCGCCATAGCCCATCTTTCCAAGATCAAGTATTTTAAAGGATTGGTCTTTGTTCATGGTCAATTATTCCGCAACAAAGGTATCGCTTGCTGTGGCATTCAGCCAGCCATCGCTGCTTAGGGCAAATACTGAAAACTGATATTCGTAGTTTGGAACGAGTTCTGGTTTTATTTCTGCTTGAAATAAAACATTTTCAACAAATCGAAGATCGTAGAATGAAAAGTCAGAACGTCTTGTTTGAAGAGCAAACGTTAAATCTCCAAAAGGATCAATCATCGTCAATAAATAGAATTCGGTTGCCGGTATGGAAGACCAATCAAACAACAAAAATCCTTGACTATTTAATTCCCTGAAAATTCCATTTATTGGTTTGGTGATTTGAGTTGCTGCCCTCATTTCAATTGGTATTGAAATGTGCAAAGAGTCTCCACTTTGATAACAAATACGAAGGATTTTGTCAGAAAGACTATCATTATCTATAAATCGGGTGAAAAAACCATCTTCAAGATCTTCGAATTCCAAATCTATTTCTTCGTAAAGTTCTAGGCTATCAGGATATTGAATAGAGTCAGAAGAATAGACCCTCATTTCATTCGCTAGATCAGGAATAGCCGCATAAATGTGAATTGGGAAATTGGATGTTTCTCTTTCAAAAAAATCACTTTTTCCCGCAAAGGCGAAGAGGTCTTCAACAATCTTGACATCATCAAATGTCGACAGGTAACTTTCTAGATTTTGATCAGTGAGATAATCTTCGTTTATCTCAAGGTCTTTTTCACATCCGGCTAAAACAAGCAGCAAGATTGATATTTTAACTAGCCTTCTCAAAACTTAACGATCAGTTTGAGATTGACACGCCTGTTGGTGAGATAATTAGGCACACCATATTCGGTATTGCTAGCATCCTTAATCCACAGGTAAGAAATGGTGTTATTTACTGCCAAAAGGTTAAACACTTCTAGGGTAATCCAAGCAGAATTAATGTGTTTGAATACGGGAGAACTCGATTCTTTGGCTTCGTCTTTTAATCGCGCTGAGAAACCTATATCAACTCTGCGATAAGGAGGCATTCTGAATACATCTTGCCAACGTGTGTAGCTCGGTGGGCCAGTAGGTAGGCCGGTTCCGAATATTAAGCTAAGATGAGCTTTGATTTGCTCTAAACCTGGCACGTAATCTTGAAAGGTCATAGCAAAATTCACCCTTTGGTCTGTGGGACGCGCGATATATCCTGGATATATTGTTGCGGTGTCCAGCACAGTGCCAAATGGCTTAAGACTTTTGAATGTAGTATCATCTAATTGAACTGTGTATTCATCATATTGGTCATCCAATATATCTTCTTGGGTTTGCATTACAGAAAGACTGATCCATGATTCAATTCCTTTTACAAATTCACCGTTGAGTTTTAAATCTACTCCTTGAGCAAATCCAACTGCATTGTTGGTCGCATAATATCGGATTCTGACGTTATCAAGCTCATAAGGTATAATCTCTGATAACTGCTTGTAATAAGCTTCTCCTACAAATTTGAAGGGCCTTCCTAGCATGGTGAAGTTATAGTCCGCACCAAGCACATAATGAATTGATTTTTGGGCTCTGATGGCAGGGTTTACATTCCCATTCAAATCCCTCATTTCTCGATAAAAGGCGGGTTGATGATAATATCCCCAGCTTGCTCTGAAAATCCAATCTTGATTCCAGTCTGGTGTGAATGCCGCCAAAAATCTCGGACTAAAGGTTGTTTGCTCATTAAAGTCCCAATAGTGAAAACGTGCTCCTGTGCTTAAGAAGAGTTTGTGGTTTTTCAAATCAAAATTCCAGTCTCGTTGCAGATAACCCATAACGCGGTTCGTAGCGATTCGATTGTCTGATTTTATCGTTTCAAAGAGATTAACATCGGTTCCAGTATATGGCACTGAATAGCCAACTGAATCCACGAGGCGCCATTCATTAAGTTTATCAATGATATCATCTCTCCGGTATTTCAAACCCCATAACCATTTGTGATTATCACCAGTGTATTCTCCTTGAAGCTCCAATGACGCAACTAATGCATCTAGATAATTTCTTGCATGATTGAGGTAAGAGCCAGTGCCTATCGTAAAGGCTTCATCCCCAAAAGATTCAGATCCAAGATCTGTTTCAAGTTCAGATAAGCTATAAGCTGCTTCAATGTCAAATGTTTCTTCTTCAAGCGTTTGAAAAGCAGATGCGATCAACCTTAGATTGAAATTATATCGAGGCGTCCATTGCAGCGCTAGAGCACCGAAGGCAGTTTGGTATTGGTCTACTTCTTGTCCTTCAAAAAATACATTTAGACCAACAGCCGAACTTACTGTTCCAAATGAAGCTTCTCTACTTCTCGGTGCAAATTGATATTGGTTTTGAGAGTAATTTCCCAGAAAGGATACCTCCCAATCTGAATTGAAAGAGTAAGTGAGATAGGTTTGATAATCTATAAACCTAGGTCTGTAAGAGCCATCAGTATCTAGGCTGCCTAAAAGGTATTGATTAGAAAAGTAGCGAAGACCATGGATTTGAGTGAATCGTTTATTATCGCTGGCGTTTTCTATATGGATGTTTGCCCCCAGTAAACTTGCAGAAACCGATCCAGCAAATTTCTCAGGTTTCTTGTACGTGATATCAAGGACGCTAGAGAGCTTATCGCCATATTTAGATTCGAAACCACCAGATGAAAAGCTTATGCTAGATACCAAGTCACTATTGATAAAGCTTAATCCTTCTTGCTGTCCACTGCGAATAAGAAATGGACGATAGACTTGGATGCCATTAACGTAAACCAAGTTTTCATCAAAGTTTCCGCCTCGCACTGAATACTGCGAGCTTAATTCATTATTTGTGCTAACACCAAGGGCTTGAGCTGGTAAAAGGGACTCTACACTGCCTGTAACGGATGGATTGAATTTGGCCATTCCAGCCTCAATCTTTCTCATTGGTTTTTCTCTATCTCGTTCTTCTGTTAGCGTAAAAGTTTTTATGTCGTTTGCGCGATCTTTAACTGTTGCGTTTATTCGGATGGTCTCACCGGATTTTCCGTTCACAAATACGCTGTACTCTTGAAAACTAATATGTCTTACAATGACTTTGAGGTCTTGGTTCGCTGGTATTTCAAAGCGGAAAGAACCGTCTTCAGATGATGTTGTCCCAAAAGTCGTTCCTGGCACCCCAACCGTAGCAGCATCGACAGAATTCCCATAATTATCTTTTACAACACCTTGTATTGTAGCCTTTTGTGCTGTGACAATAAAGACACTAAAAAGAAGGAGAACTGTATGGATTATTCTAATCAACTGATTGTGATTCTTGGTCTATTTGTTAGATTTGAAGTCTCCGTTTTTCCAGGCTTGAATAAACTGCGCCCAAGCCAGTGGATTCATCAAACTGATCTGAGGTAAGGAACCCAAATTATAAAGTCTTGAATATTCTTTTTGAACCACGTAATTATAATTTCCTTGAGCGCTCATTGGAACTCCTTGAATGGCCAATCGAACATCTTCTCGAGTCATATTTTCAAAAGCCCTGTCATAATCAGTCGTTGGGGCATCTAAGGTGAGGAACGCCTGCTTAAACTGCTCTTTGCTGGGCCATGGATACACTATTTGTTGACTGAGCACAATCGTATCTTTTTGAAGCAATTGAATGATAGAATATCGATTGTTTTCTAATGTGTCTGGGACAACAAAATCATTATTTCTATAACCCACACTAGAGAATTGAATCGTGTCATTTTCCTTTACCACAAGTGAAAAGAAACCAAAGTAATCGCATATGGTTCCTCTACTTGATCCTTTGATCATGATACTCGTAAACGGAACAGGTGTTAAGCTGTCTCCGGAAACCACGATGCCTGAAAGCTGCAGTAATCCTGCGCTTTGATCTTCTTGCGAATAGCTCGTAACTGAAAAGAAAGTCAAGAAAAAGACTCCAAGAAAATATTTCATCGTTTAAAAAATCTTCCGTCAAAGGTGGCAACATTTCCGGCTAAATCGATCACTTTGAGCTCTAAATGTTGCACTTCATCTGATTTATTAAGTTCTCTAACGTCAATACTCAGCATTTCTTGTTTAGGCTCATATTCCATCAGCACCCATTTTTCATTCACTAATACTGAGTACTGATTGATTCCACTAAAATTGTCGGTTACTTTAAACTTCATCTTTCCAGACGTCCAATTTTCATCGTTGGTAAAGTTTATGGAGGTAATTACCGGAGACTTCTCATCGATGTATAAAGAAAAAACACCAAAGGATCTGCTTTCAGCGCTTAGTACATTCCCGTTTGATCTTGTATTTAGGGCTCTTGACGGTTGGCCGTTACTATTAAACTGAGCGATAACTATACCTTTCTTTTGTGCAGCAACTCCAGCATTAATTTCGATTACGAAAGGCTCTTGAACAGGGATTTCTTGGCGTAGAATCGAAATGCTTGGAAATTCTCCGATCTGTGATTCTTTGATTTTTGTAGGAATGGTTTCGTAAACGGTATTTATAGGAAAGTAGATGTTGAATTTTTCGCTTTCATAAATGAAAGGAAGGTTCCATTTTATCTCTTCAACGGGCAATGACTGTTCAGTAACGGGCAATGCATTGACTTTAAAGGTCACTGTTTCTTTGTTGCCCGATACATCTTCTGCTATAACTGCGATCTCATGCATTCCGGCAGTGAGATTAAGTATACCGTCATTTTCGTATTTAAGGTTCTTAAGTTTATTTCCTGGAAGTCTATATAATCTCAGAAATCTTGTCTTAGAGAAATAATAATAATTGTAGTCAATTAGGGCATTTAGGTGCCGACTTAAATCAAAGGAAATACTGTCTGCAGTGAATGTAGAAATGCGAATTCCATCTACGAGCAGACTTGCTTTGTAAATTCCATTCTTGTTATAAGAACCATCTTGCGAGTCGTACCCAGATAATTCCACTCCAAATTTACCTCGAACTTCAATGGGTTGTGAAGCCTTTAGATCACCATAAGCAGATCTGGCATGAAATGTTTTTTGAGCACCAGCAATTTCGCTTTGTTGTCCTACAGGACTTATTCCAATTGCTTCGATCACGGGTTTTTTACTATCAGAAACCGGGAAGTCAAAAAGTAAAGGGTTTCTTGGAATTTCACTTTTTGTATCTCTTATTTCAAAGTGCAGGTGTGGGCCTCCTGATCCGCCAGTGTTGCCTGAAAGAGCTATGACATCCCCCACTTTTACAGGAAGGTCATTCTTACCTGGATAAATATCAATCTCAAAGCTTTCTTGCTCGTATTGATATTTTTTAACGTAGCGTTCTATGCTGTCATTTAAAGATTGTAAATGCGCATAAACAGTTGTAAAACCCTCAGGATGATCTATGTAAACAGCCTTCCCATAACCGTATCCGGATATTTTAATCCTTGAAACAAAACCGTCTCCAGCAGCCAAAACATTTAATCCTTCTCTACCAGCTGTCTTTAAATCTATTCCGGCATGAAAATGATTTGGGCGCAGTTCACCATAATTACCCGCCAATGAAGGTTCGATCTCCAACGGATTTTTTGCAATGAAACTCTGACTGCTTGCGCTTGACAAACAAGCAAGAATCAAAGTGAACGAGCTTATGAAAGCTAGAATAGTTTTATTCAATTTTGGCATGACTGCGAATGTAAAAGTTGAATGGGGCTGCTTTGCGTAAAGAAATTTTCTCTTTTGAACAATGCTTTCATAAATTTTGCGAATCTTTGAGCGTCTGTTATGTGTAATAGACAATTTGTAGTAATTCGTTGAATGTGAAAGATTTAACCTCTTCTATTGAAAGCCTTGGTAAAAAAGCAGATGGCTTAATAAAGGCTTACCGTGATCATACTGAGCGCATTGCTCAGCTTGAATCGGATAAGGAGAAACTTGGATTGAAGGTTGAGGGTTTAAATCATGAGCTTGGGCGATTACGCGAAGAAAACAAAGTGCTGAGAATGGCTTCGGCAATTAAAGGAGATGAAGATCGTGTGTCAGAGTCGAAGCGCAGAATCAGCCAACTTGTACGGGAAATTGACAAATGCATTGCATTGTTAAATGACTAGATCAAATGAGTGAACTTTCAATAAAAGTTAACATAGCTAACCGAGTTTACCCCCTTTCTGTGAAAATGGAAGAGGAGGAGGAAGTCAGGAAGGCAGCCGCATATATCAACCAAAGGCTAAAAGAACTGGAAGGCAGTTTTGGCGTAAAGGATAAACTTGATTTATTGGCCATGTTAGCGATCGAGCTTACCACAGATAAAGGGCATGGCGCAGAAGAGCTAGCCTTTGAGAAAGCCGAATCGCAGATTCACTCCTTGATTGAACGCATTGATACTGCTCTAGCATCTGAGTAAATCGTTCTTTCAAAATATAGCCCGTACAGACTAATAGTTGTGTGACCTGAACAGTTTTAACGCTGGGGCGGATCTTAGTTTGTAACAAAAGCAGGCCTGTTTACTCCATTTTCCTCGGAAATTGGTAGGATTTTTTCAGTTATCTGAAAAGACACTGGACGTTTGCGTTGCTCGGTGAGCCCCGATTTTTCGCTTTTTTTGAAGGTCGCATTTGCTCCTGTTTGTACGGGTTTTTTAAAAATTATTTAATAATAAAAAAATGGATATTTTAACCATTGTGATGGGAGTTGTTGGTCTGGCATTAGGTGCTGGACTGATGTTCGGTCTTCAAAAGTCTGCTCTGAAAAATCAGCGCAAGGCAGTTTTGGATGAAGCGAAGAAGGATGCTGAAATCATCAAGAAAGAAAAGTTGATGCAAGCCAAGGAGAAGTTTCTCCAATTGAAAGAAGAACACGATAAAGTGATTCGTGAGAAGGATAACAAGGCCAATGAATCTCAAAATCGCCTCAATCAAAAAGAAAACACGTTGAATCAGAAATTGGCTGAAGCCAATAAGAAAGATCAGAAGGTCAATGATATCCGCGAAAACTTAAATGTTCAATTGGAAGTTGTTGAGAAGCAGCAGACAGAATTATCAGCTCTGCACATGAAACAAGTGAAACAACTTGAGTCAATGACAGGAATGAGCGCTGAAGATGCGAAAGAACAGCTCAAAGAAGTATTGATCAACGAGGCGAAAACAGAAGCCATGGGCCGCATGAAGGATATTGTTGACGAGGCTAAGATCAATGCGAATAAGGAGGCTAAGAAAATTGTGGTTGAGACTATTCAGCGCGTTGCCACGGAGCAGGCCATTGAAAATTCCGTTTCCGTTTTCAATATTGAAAGTGACGAAATAAAAGGAAGGATTATTGGTCGTGAAGGAAGGAACATTCGCGCTTTGGAAGCAGCTACTGGAGTTGAGATAATCGTTGATGACACTCCAGAGGCTATCATTCTTTCTTGTTTCGATTCAATTAGAAGAGAGATTGCTAGACTTTCTCTCCACCAATTAGTTACAGATGGTCGTATTCATCCCGCACGTATTGAAGAGGTAGTTGAAAAGACGAAGAAACGCATTGAGGAAGAAATTGTGGAAACAGGTAAAAGAACCTGCATCGATCTAAACATCCATGGTCTTCATCCTGAATTGATAAGAATGATCGGTAGAATGAAATACAGATCATCTTACGGTCAAAACTTACTACAACACAGCCGGGAAGTAGCTAATTTATGTGCAACCATGGCTGCTGAACTCGGATTGAACGCTAAAGTGGCTAAACGAGCAGGATTACTGCATGATATCGGAAAAGTTATGGATGAGGAAAGCGAAATGCCTCACGCTATATACGGTATGAAGTTGGCTGAGAAGTACAATGAAAAGCCTGATGTGTGCAACGCAATCGGTGCTCACCATGATGAAATTGAAATGACAACTTTGATATCTCCTATTATTCAAGTTTGTGACGCGATTAGTGGAGCAAGACCAGGAGCGCGAAGAGAGGTGATGGAATCATATATTAAGCGGATCAAGGACTTGGAGCGAATTCCTTTAAGTTATCCTGGTGTTGAGAAGGCATTTGCAATTCAAGCCGGAAGAGAGCTTAGAGTGATTGTATCTAGTGAGAAGGTAAAAGATGAAGAAGCAAGTACTTTGGCCTTCCAGATTTCTGAAAAGATACAGGATGAGATGACTTACCCTGGTCAAGTTAAAGTTACTGTGATTCGTGAGATGAGAGCAACTTCTATAGCACGCTAATAGACTCACGGGCCAAATTAACTTTCAAAAATTTAAGCGTATTCGACTCACGAAAAAATGGTGATTAAGCGTAAAATATCAGGTTCGAGAGTGCTCGTAACTGGAGCAGCTGGTTTTATCGGTTCCAATTTGGTTGAAGACCTCTTAGAGAATGATAATGAGGTAGTTGGCTTAGACAATTTTGCTACTGGTTTTAAATCAAATATTGACTTGTTCAATGCGGATAGGGCATTTACATTTATAGAAGGAGATATAAGAAACGTACGAGATTGCGAGAAGGCAGTTGATTATGTTCTTCATCAAGCAGCATTGGGTTCTGTGCCGCGTTCCATTAAGAATCCAATTACCACGAATGAGGTGAACATCAATGGTTTCTTGAATATGCTTTCAGCATCTAAAGAAGCTAAAGTGAAACGTTTCGTTTTTGCTACGAGTAGCTCCGTATATGGTGATGAACAAAGATTGCCAAAAGTAGAAGCAAAGATTGGTAAGCCTCTTTCTCCATATGCCATTACCAAAGTAGTAGGAGAGCAGTATGCAAAGGTTTATGGAGATTTATATGGGTTTGAAACCATAGGCCTACGCTATTTCAACGTTTTTGGAAAACGTCAAGATCCTGATGGTGACTATGCCGCAGCCATTCCAAAATTTATTCGACACTTTATTCAGCACGATTCACCTACTATTCATGGAGATGGCACTCAGTCAAGGGATTTTACATTTATCGATAATGTTATTCACGCCAATCACATTGCGATGTTATCTACAAACCCTGTTGCTGTGAATGAAGTCTACAACGTAGCTTTTGGTGAGAGTACCAACCTAAATGAATTAATCGAAATTCTGCAAGGCTTATTATCCTCGTTTGATCCGGCTATTGCTAATGTGGAAGTGAAGTATGGCCCTGAAAGGATTGGGGATGTTAGGCATAGCTTAGCGTCTATCGTGAAGGCTGAGACATTGTTAGGCTATCGCCCGGAGATTGACTTAAAAGTTGGCTTGGAAAGAGCAATCAATTGGTATTGGGATAAACTAACTCAGTCCTGAATAAAACGATCTTCTAACTCAGGAGAAGGCAGGTAGCACGATTCTTTTTTACCAAATACAGCATAGCGTTTGGTTGCAATAAAGTCGTAAAGTGCATCCCTCAAAAACCTCGGTATAATCCAAAATACGATTGCTGTTTGTTGAATTCCACCAAGGTCTTTCATCAAGGTTAGAAAGGCAGAAGATTTGGTTAAGACTTCTTCATTTTTAATGTAGATGAATGTTTTCAGTGTGGAGGTGTCTCGATATTTCTCAGAGAGAACTTTTCTTCCGAAAGGAGATTGCAAAGAAGCAAACTTGATCGTCTTTTTCTTATCATGCCTAATGACGTATTGAACGGCTGCATTGCATAGATTGCAAACGCCATCAAATAATAATATTTGAGATAAATTAGTGTTATCGGACATGCCTTCAAAGAACGCATTTGTTGATCAAATAAAAGCGGTAAAGTTGGTTTTCGGGCAATATTGAAAGGAAAATATTAGATTATCTTTGTGGCCAATTTTTTAGAGTAAATGGGTAAAATCACATTTGGAGTTATTGGCTTTGGCCATATCGGTAAAAAGCATGCGTTAATGGTTAGTGGTAACGCAGAAAGCGAACTAAAAGCAGTTGTTGATACAGATGCAGAAAAGCTAAATCAAGCCAAAGAACTTTATCCAAATATTCAGGTCTTTGAGTCTATAGAAGACTTAATAGAAGCTAATTTAGACTTGAATGTAGTGAACGTTTGCACTCCCAATGGTTTGCATGCTGCTCAGTCTATTAAGATGCTTGAATCGCGATCTCACGTGGTGATTGAAAAACCTATGGGATTGACACGTCAAGAATGTGAAGAGGTGATTTTCAAATCGCTGCAGGTTTCTAGGCATGTATTTTGTGTGAAGCAGAACAGATATAGTCCATCTTCTAAGTGGCTAAAAAGTTTGATCGCAGAGAATAAGTTAGGAAAGATCAATATGGTTCAACTGAGTTGCTATTGGAATAGAGATGAACGCTATTACAAGGCAGGCGGGTGGAAAGGCACCAACGCTCTCGATGGTGGTGTGTTATTTACGCAATTCAGTCACTTTGTCGATATCATGTACTGGTTGTTTGGTGACATTCAAAATATCATAGCTTCAAGTACAAACTTTGGACATGAAAACATCACTGAATTTGATGATTCAGGTTTGGTTCAGTTTGAGTTTGTCAATGGAGGCTTTGGCTCTATTAACTATAGCACAGCAATCTGGGATAAAAACTTTGAAAGCAGTATTGTAGTTGTTGGAGAAAAAGGCACAGTGAAAGTTAGTGGTCAGTATATGGATAAAGTTGAATACTGTCATATTGAGAATTATACAATGCCTGACTTACCTCCATCCAATCCTCCAAACGATTATGGTGACTATAAAGGTAGTGCAGCAAACCACCATTATGTTATCGAGAATGTTGTAGATGTGCTTACCGGTAAATCTCAAATTTCAACCAATGCCCTCGAAGGAATGAAAGTGGTTGAGATGATTGAGAGGATACATCGGAAGCAGAAGTAATTGTCTCTTGAAATGCTAGAGCGATATAGGTCTTCTTTATTTGTCAAAGGTTTCCTTTCCCTTTTTGCCGGCTCGGCCATAGCGCAGCTCATTCCTCTGATTTTATCTCCTTTTATATCCAGGGCATTCTCCGTTGAGGATGTAGCGGTTTATGGTCTATATTTTAGCATAGTATCTACATTTTCAGTAATCGCTTCAGGTAGATATGAAATGGCGGTTGTTTTGCCTAAGACCAATGAGGATTCTATCCGGTTAGTCTATTTGTCTGTTGTTTTTGCATTTATTACAGCTTTTGTTTCTTTAATTGTTATTATCCTTTTTGGCTCAGAGATTTCTGATCTTTTGAACAATACGAGAATCCAAGACTGGCTCATTCTAATTCCATTGTCTTTGTTTTCGGTAGGGGTTTATCAAGCTTTTAACTTCTGGTTGATAAGGCAAAAGGCGTTTATGGCTTCATCGTTTAACAAGGTGGCACAGAGAAGCTTTGAAGGTGTGTCGACTATATATTATGGTCTTACAATTAAAGGTGGGGGACTCATTATTAGTGATATTATAGGCAGATACTCTATGCTCTTAATTGCAATTTACCAAGCAAGGAAAAGAGGATTCTTTCATGTGTCGTTTTCTTGGCTGGAAATGAAGAGGCTTGCGAAGCTTTATAAAAGCTTTCCGTTAAATTTTGGTCTTTCATCTTTGGCTAATTCTGCGGGCGCCCATTTGCCTTTATTGTTTATTTCGATAGCTTTTCAAAGTTTGACGGTTGGATATTTCAACCTAATGAAATATGTGTTGTCAGCGCCAGTAGCTTTCATCTCAAGGAATATAGCGCAAGTGTTTTTAGAACGATTAGCCGAAAAATGGAGGTCAAATCAACCAGTATCAGCAGACTTTATTAGGCTTACTGGCTTGATGACGGTAATAGCCATTTTATTTGTGGTGCCAATAGCGGTTTTTGGAGAGGATATTTTTTACCTAGTCTTTGGAGAGGGTTGGGGTGAAGCAGGTCAATATGCCCAAATAATGGTCGTGTCCTTTGGCTTAAGGTTTGTGGTATCTCCTTTAAGCTCTCTATTAAATGCAATAAATAAAGTGAATGTGGCTAGTTATTGGCAATGGGCATACTTTATATCTATTTTGACCCTTGTTCCAATTTCACGATTAGATATTTCAATATTGGATTTTTTAGTTTACTACACTTCCATTGAAAGCTTCATGTATATCATTTATTGGGGATTGATTTACTATCAAGCCAAATCCCACGATGAAAAGCTTATTTCGGATGCAGATTAAAAAACCAATCTAGCTATTACAATAAATATCCCGATCGCAATTGAGGAAAAAAACGCTAATAAGGTGGTCATCATTCTATTCGGGCCAGCGGCCTTTTCAGGCTTCGGTGGGCGCTGAATATATTCGACTATAGAAATATCATTGGCCTGATTTTTCAATTTCAATAGCCTCTCTTCCAATTCAACAATTTCCGAATAGATGTTAGTTGGAAAAATCACAACTCCATTATTTTGTTCACTTGACAGTTTAAGAGTCTGAGTTTTTAATTTATTTAAATCAGAAATTTGCTGCTCCGTTTTTAAAATTAGAGTGTCTATATCATTCACTTTCTCAGTGAACTTATTTGCTAGATAGCTATTGGACTCAATCCCATAAAGAATACGCTCGAAAATCTCATCGATTTTAGAACTATCTGTCGTGGTTATTTTTATATCAAAAATGTACTGTTGATTTTCACCGGATTGAAGATCACTGACGCTCATATCTTTAATTGCTTGGGATGTTTCTTCTGAGATATCTAATATTTGTGAAATTGACTTAGCGGATCTATTATGAATGATGGATGATATAATATCCATAACTGGTCTTATTTCACTGTCCTGAAATAACTCACTTGTTCCTACAGCATTTGAAGTGTAATAATCTTTTTGAAAGAATGTAAATGCCCCGGAGAGAATTCCAATAATAACAGAAAACAGAATAATCGTCTTTGCGTGCTTTTTTAAGGAGGATATTATTTCCGCTGATGAAAGGGTTTCTTCATCAGTCTCTTTCAATATGTATTTTGTTTCTGTCATAGGTAGGTATCTCAGGCGAATTTAAATCAATTTGGATTGAATATGTTAATTTACTTGCGTTGAGCGTATTTTTGCGGAGCTGATGAATTTAGATTTTTACATCAAAAAACGAAGGGGAAGAGGGCAGATTGCCTTTTTGGTTTTAGCTTTAATTGTTAAAGTTGTTCTTAGTTTTTTTGTGTTTGAACTAAGTAAAACCTATGGGTATTATGGGGTTGTTTTCGACCCTCGTCCAGCTTGGTTAATTCTTTTGTCTTATTTGACATTTGCCTTCATTGCACTGAGCATTGATGTGAGATTGAACAAGGCGAGCAATGTCCTTCACTTTATGCTTTTCACCTTTTGTTTTATTCCAATCTCTGTTCAGTATGATATCTATTATCAAAGAGATTCTGCTATGTATTGGATGTTAGCTGGTATGTTTATATTAATTCCCATTTTAAAGGATAGAGCTGAAGTACGATTGTTGCTAAGCAACATTCGGTTTAATTTCACTATCTATCAATACCTCTATTCGGCAGTCATTATAGCGGTTTTAATGTTGATCGTTTTAATAAAGAATCATGGTTTTGACTTCAATATTTCTGGAATTACTGAAGTTTACGATCAAAGAGCAGTTTATAAAGCCGAAACAAACCGCCTATCTCAGTATTCATTCAATTGGCTTGGAAATGTGTTGAATGTGCTATTGATATTGATAGGGGTAGCCCGAAAGAATAAAACGCTTTTATTCGTTGGGTTAGCAATGTCAGTGTATCTTTTTTCAATTGGCGGGCATAAATCTATGCTCTTTGTTGGTCCACTAGGTTTAATGCTTTTCATCCTTTACAGAATCCTTAGAAAGAATTTCATCCTTGGTTTAATGGGAGGGTTATCGTTGCTTTTTGGATCGCTATTATTTGTTGATTTATTTCTTGGAAGAACAACGTTTGTTTCTTCTTTGATCGTTAGACGTGGAGTGCTTCTTCCTTCTCAGATTTACTACAATTATGGAGAGTTCTTTTCTAGTCATCCGCTTAATTACTTTTCTCACAGCTTCCCCTTTAATTTCATTTTTAATTCGCCATATTCAGACCCTATTCCGAGTATTGTTGGGAAGCAATATTTTGCATTTTCAGATACTGTTTATGCAAATTGCAATGTATTTGGAGATACGTTTGGTCAAGTTGGATTTTGGGCTTTTCCTCTGCTGACCTTTGTGCTGATAACCATTTATCATTTGATAGACAATGTTTCAGCAAATCGAGATTTCAGTTTCGTTATTCCGCTTTTGTTTATTTCAAGTTTAACTTTAGTCAATAGTGGGTTAATCGTGAGTTTGATTACTCATGGTATGTTAATCGGAATATTAGCGATCAATTTTTACCCCAAAACATTCCACACAATAAAAGAAACAACCGTCACGGATTCAGCATGAAAACAGTTTGCCATCTAACATCTGTGCATAAAGCGAAAGACACACGGATTTATTATAAAGAATGTCGCGCCCTCGCGGAAGCTGGATATGATGTGAAGCTTGTCGTGGTGAATAGCCATGATTTAAAAAGTGATTTTGAAAACTTGGAAATAGTGAATGTTCATGTTCCATTTCAAAATAAACTTACAAGAATACTAAAGGCTCCTTTTGCCGTGCTCAGAACGGCCTTAGAGATCGATGCCGATATGTATCACTTTCATGATCCTGAGTTACTGCTAATTGCCAATAGATTAAGGGCAAATGGAGCTTGTGTTGTCTATGATTCTCATGAAGATGTTCCTAACCAAATTAAACATAAGAGCTGGATACCAGTTTTGGCAAAGTCACTTTTAAGCTGGGGCTATAAATATTTTGAGCATCGAGTTGCAAATAAGCTCGATGCGGTAATTACTGTTGTTGAGCCTATTGCAGATAGATTTAGGATGGTTAATTCTAGGGTGGTTGTTCTAAAGAATTATCCCATTATTGGCAATAGTCTGGAGAAAGACAACTGGTTACAGAGAGATGCATTAGCATGCTATATTGGTGACTTGACGGAGGTTAGAGGTTCGAAAACAATGGTTAAATCAATGGAAAGCACATCTATAAAATTAGAATTGGGTGGAAGCTTTGAAAGCAATGAACTCTCACAAGAAGTTCGCTCATATAATGGCTGGGAAAAGGTTAATGAATTAGGTTTTCTGAATAGAGAAAGGGTCCATCAAGTTTATTCTAAATGCAAGGTAGGATTAGTGTTATTACATCCAACTCCAAGTTATATTGACGCTTTGCCGGTTAAATTATTGGAGTACATGGCGGCAGGCTTAGCGGTTGTAGGTTCTGACTTCGGGCTAATAAAAGAAATTGTTGAAAAGCATCATTGCGGTGTTTTAGTCAACCCTTTAGATGAAGTCAAAGCAGGCGAGGCTATTATGTCTCTTATAGATGATGACGATAGGGCTAAAATGATGGCTGAAAATGGACGTAGGGCGGTGGAGGAGCACTATAACTGGCAGGTTGAAAAGCTCAAGCTGACTGATTTATACAAAACCCTGCTGAATTAGCTGTTGAATGGAAAGTTCAAGAGTTTATAACGAGATTAATCATGGCGGTATCATAATCAAATTGGCTCCATGAAAAATTTAGCTTTGCACATCAAATTTTGATCTTAGTCGAAAACTCTTATTAATCTCAATTATTTCAACATTGTTAGTAGATATTATCGCGGGAGCACGACCAAATTTCATGAAAATAGCACCTATCATTCATGAATTTCAGAATAAGAATTATGCTAATCTTAGTTTTAGATTAATACATACTGGACAGCACTATGATAAGAGAATGTCAGGTGATTTTTTTGATCAGCTAAATATTCCCTTACCTGATGTTAACCTAGAATCGGGTTCAGGGACACAAGCTGAACAGACCGCCAAGATTATGATAAGGTATGAGGCTCTATTAATAGACAAACCCTGCGATCTTACTTTAGTTGTGGGTGATGTAACTTCAACAATGGCTTGTTCCATCGCTGCAAAGAAAATGAACATTAAAGTAGCTCATGTTGAGGCGGGTATTAGATCATTTGATTTGTCAATGCCTGAAGAAATAAATCGAATGGTAACGGATAGTATTACTGATTACTTTTTTACAACGTCTCGATTGGCTAACCAGAACCTTCTGAAACTAGGAGCAAAGGAAGACACAATTTTCTTTGTAGGAAACACAATGATTGACACGTTATTGAAAAACAGAAATAGGTTTTTCAAACCACAAATTTTCGATGAACTAAAATTGATAGATCAAAACTATGCTGTAATGACGCTCCATCGTCCGGCTAATGTTGATCAAGAATATAAGCTGAAGGCGTTAATACAAGAAATCGCTGATAATTCAAAAGGTATTCCTCTTATATTTCCTATTCACCCCAGAACAGCAAAAGTGTTTGACACAATTGGAATTAGTCATCCTAATCTTCATCTGATAGAACCACTATCATATTTAGAGTTTAACTATTTAGTGGAGAGATCAAAAGTGGTGATAACAGATTCAGGAGGAATAACAGAAGAAACTACTGTCATGGGAGTTCCTTGTCTAACATTAAGAGATAACACTGAACGTCCTGAGACATGCAGTATTGGCACTAATGAATTAGTAGGGACAGATCCATCTGCTATTAAACCTGCTTTAGATGTCTTGTTTTCAGGTAAATGGAAAAAAGGCGGGATTCCTGAATTATGGGACGGAAAAGCAGCAGAGCGCATCGTAAATAAATTGAGCCATATTAGTGAAAGAAGAATGTGATATATTAATTGTATCAAATTATTATGATCCTGAACTAGGAGCTGCTCCCAAGAGAATTTCAGCAATGGCTCGAGGTTTTGTTGAGAGAGGTAATTCTGTTAGAGTTCTATGTCCAATGCCAAATTATCCGAAAGGGAGAGTCTTTGGGGGCTATCGTAATAAACTTAAAGTTCGAGAGTTTATTGATGGAGTTTGTGTTGATCGGATTTTCATTTATCCATCGAAAAGCCAAAAACCCTTCGTTCGTTTATTGAGTATGCTTTCTTTCTCGATAAGCTTAGCATTCTACTTACCTTTTCTGAATGTGAATCGTACTAAACTTATTTTGATTCAGAGTCCTCCTCTTTTTGTTTCTTTTACGGCAGTTTTTCTCTCCAATTTATTCTTTAAAAAGAAGATTTGCTTGAATGTCTCTGACCTCTGGCCACAATCTGCTGTTGAACTTAACGTGCTGAAACCTGGCAGAATGCATAACATTCTTTTGAATTTGGAGTCATATATATACAAGAAGAGCGATTTAATATTAGGTCAATCCACAGAAATTTTAGAGCATATTAAGGCGCAGGTTGATAAGCCAAGTTTTCTTTACAGAAACCTTCTTAGCTCAGATCTAACTGATTCAAATAGAGGTTCTATTGCAGGATTGAATAAGGTTGTCTACGCTGGATTATTGGGATATGCACAAGGTGTTTTTGAACTATGTAAACGGGTTGATTTTAAGTCATTGGGTTTGGAGTTTCATATTTACGGAATGGGTATGGAGGAAGAACAGATTAGAGACTTTTGCCAAAAGAATACGGATCTAAGCGTATTTTTTCATGGCGCTTATCATCCAAATGATCTGAAACAGATATATTCAGATGTTTTAGTCGCTTTGGTTCCTCTTTCTAATAGAATCATAGGAGCAGTTCCTTCGAAAATTTTTGAGCTTATTCAATTTGAAGTTCCGATCATCTTTTCAGGAGGTGGGGAAGGGGCGGAAATTGTACGTGCTTATAAATTAGGATTGACCGTGCCTCCAGGTAATATTGAAGGAATTACAGAGTCGCTTGAAGCATTTCGGTCTTTTAATAAGGATGAATTTGATGCTTTGATCAAGAGTATTCGAGCTGCAAAAGCGAATGATTTTAATTTTAACGCACAATTCAATAGTTTAATTGATTTTGCAGAGAGCAATTAATTTATGTGATTCAATGATCAAATTTTGTTTTGAGTATTCTCAAATTTGGATTGTTGAAGATTTAAGTCAAATTTGATCTCATAGCGCCTAAATACGAATAACTTAGCTTTTTAATCTACAGCCATTGTTACGACCATCTACGAGAGACGCCCGGTTCATAATTAGAAAGTATTTTCTTGTTGTAAGTGATTTGTTCTTTTTGATTTCATCACTTCTTCTTTATATAAAGTACTTCTACATCTATGATCTATGGCCAAGAAAGACTTTAACAGAAAACCCTGGATGGTATGCTTTACTGTTACTAGTTTGGCTGGTTTATTCGAATGCCTTCAGGTTATATAGTGCAATTAATGCGCCTAGAACAGCAGTATTGTTAGGTCGAACATCGTTGGTTGCGATTGCTACAGCTGCAACTTACATAATGATTCCTTTTTTTAGTCCGAACTTCCCTATTACGCGTCTTCCCTTTTTTGTTTTTATTGGCTTGGTCGTAGTAGTAATGACTCTTTGGCATTGGGTTTTTTCAGCGCTTTTTAGGCATCCGATGCTGATTAAAAGAGTGCTAGTAATTGGCGCAGGATGGTCAGGACAAGAAATCTCTAAAGTTCTGCAATCGAAAGAAGTTTTTCATAATACAGGATACAGAGTCTTGGGGTTTATTGATGATGATCCTGATAAAAAAGGCCAAGTTTATAATGGTCTTCGCGTATTGTCTGATAGTTCTGATCTTTTTACTTATTCAAGGAGATTGGGAATTGATGAAATTGTTTTAGCGGCTCATACTGCTAAATCAATTCGAGGGACTATGTACGGTCATCTCGTGAATTGTGAAAGTTATGGAATCCCGGTTACTCCTGTCAATATGATCTATGAGTCAGTAACAGGGAAGATGATGGTCAAGCAAAAGGGAGACAGTCATATCCTCACTTATGAGTACTATTCGAAGAAAAAGGATTTGCTCTATTTGATGATTAATCGCGCTCTCAACTTAGTGTTTGGTTTAATTGGTGTTTTTGGTTTGCTGGCTTTGATTCCTTTGGTTTGGTTCGTCAATTTATTTGTGAGTAGGGGGCCTTTGTTCTATTCTCAGATTAGAGTTGGAAGAGATAATCAGCCTTTTACAATCTATAAATTTAGGACAATGATTGTAGATGCTGAGAAGAATACGGGAGCTGTTTGGGCTGGAGATAATGATCCTAGAATCACTTTAGCTGGAAAATTTTATCGGAAAACGAGGATTGATGAATTACCTCAGTTTTGGAATGTTTTAAAAGGGGCTATGAATTTGATAGGTCCAAGGCCTGAACGCCCTGTATTTTGTGACGAACTGGTGAAGAAAATCTCATTTTTTAATACACGCCATTTGGTGAAACCAGGTATTACGGGTTGGGCTCAGGTCAGACATAAATATGGTAATACCGATGAAGATGCATTGATAAAGTTGCAATATGATCTTTACTATATTAAGTATCGATCGTTTATGTTAGACCTTTCAATTATCTGGCAGACCATATCAGTGATGTTGAAGTTTAAAGGTAATTAATTATAAACGAGAGTAAAAGACTATGAAGATTTTGACGATAGTTGGCGCAAGGCCACAATTTGTGAAGGCTGCAGCTTTAAGCAGAGAACTTAAGACTAGAGGTGCAATTGAAGAAATTATCGTGCATACAGGACAGCATTTTGATGCGAATATGAGCGAGGTGTTTTTTGAAGAAATGAATATCCCCAAACCCAAGTATAATTTGAATATCAATTCATTGGGACATGGCGCTATGACCGGGAGAATGCTTGAGGGAATTGAAGAATTGATTATCAAAGAATCACCTGAAATGCTATTGGTTTATGGTGATACAAATAGCACGATTGCTGGAGCACTTGCGGCAAAGAAGTTACATGTAAAAGTTGGTCATGTTGAGGCTGGCTTGAGAAGTTTTAATATGCGAATGCCAGAGGAGGTTAATAGGATTTTAACGGATAGAATCAGTGATCATTTGTTTTGTCCGACTGACACAGCAGTTATGAATTTAATGAATGAAGGATTTGACAAGTTTGAGTCTAAGATTCACCGTACAGGCGATGTAATGCAGGATGCAGCTTTGTATTATGCGCAGTTTTCGCAAGAAAAAAGCACTATACTTGGGATGCTTGAGATGCCTTCAGATTTTGTTTTAGTTACAATTCATAGAGCAGAAAATACGGATGATCCAGCGAGATTGACACAAATTGTATCCGCTTTAAATGAAATTAATGCGGTTCAGAAAGTAATTTGCCCTTTACATCCAAGAACAAAGAAAATATTGGAAGGGATTACTATTAAACCTGAATTTGAGATCATTGACCCTGTAGGCTATTTTGATATGATAGAGCTTCTTAAGGCGGCTTGTCTAGTGATGACAGATAGCGGAGGATTACAAAAGGAGGCATATTTCTTTTCTAATCCATGCATAACCATGAGAGATGAGACAGAATGGGTTGAATTGGTTTCGAATGGATATAATAAATTGGCAGGAGCCTCCAAGGATAAAATTCTGAAAGCTTACCAATCCATTAAAGATGCTAAGCTTGATTTTACAAAGGATCTATATGGCCGAGGGCAAGCTTCAAAACAAATAGCGGACGTCTTAGTCTCTGCCTAATGACATTGCTGGATAGACATAAGGTATTTCTATCTCAGAATTATTTACTCTATGCCATTGCTTTTTTTATCCCGCTTATACCTCGTTTGGTTCCTGTTTTTATTGTTCTTCTTGGTGCGTTATCAATATTTGCGATAGTCAAGAAATATAGCAGGGTTAATCTGGGTGAGGTTTCAACCCTTATGATACTTCTATTTCTACTTCATATTATTGGATTGACTTATTCTGAAAATTTGGATCGAGGATGGTTTGATATCGAAGTGAAATTGAGCTTGATGGCATTTCCATTCGCTTTTGTTGGTTTTCGCTTTGTTCGTGAGACTAATTTTAAGAGGGTGATTCTTATGTTTATTTACGGTACCTCATTGGCTTCATTGTATTGCCTTGGCGTGAGTAGTTACAAATATTTTATTCTAGACTTGCCGTATTATCACTTTATCACTACGCGCTTCTCAATCATTGTGCACCCGAGTTATTTTGCTTTGTATCTTATTTTTTCCATTCTAGCGCTTGCTACATTGAGACCATCTTTTTTTGTTAGGAGTAAATGGAACTCCTTTTTCAATTTTTTATTCATGGTTTTCCTGTCAATTATTCTGGTTCTTACGGGGTCGAAAACTGGATTTATTATGTGGCTTATTGTAGCGATTTCGATAACTGTATCCTTGGTGAAGTCTGCCAAATACAAGCTGATCCCGATACTTTCACTCATAGCAATGCTTACTATAATTGGCGTCATTTTTCAGAGTGCACCGTTACTTCAATCGAGAATCGTAAATGTGCTGAATGTAGCGCAAAGCGATAATTTAAAACCAGATGCCGTTGAGAGTACTGCTGTAAGAGCACTTATCTATTCATCTGCTCTTGAAATCATATCTCATCAAGATTGGTACGGTAACGGAACTGGGGATTTTCAAGATGTATTGGATGCTGAATACAATAAAAAGAATTATGTACAAGCCGCTGACAAACATTTGAATGCACATAATCTCTTTCTTCAAACGTGGATTGCACTTGGGATTCCAGGCTTTGCAATGGTTCTAGGGATTTTTATTTTAATGTTCATCAATGCCTTCCGGAGTAAGGAAGTCTTATTTCAAGGCTTTACTCTATTCTTCCTGATAATATCGCTCACAGAAAGTACATTCTATGTTCAAGCCGGTGTCGTGTTTTTCTCCTTCTTCGCTGTGCTCTTTGAACGCAAGGCGAGAGCTTCGGGTTAGCAAGCTTTAGACGAAATATACATTATAATGGCTCATTATTTGAGTATCTGATTTTATTGGCGCTTATAAAATATTACCGATGATTTGATTGCAATTTAGAATTGAAGATCCATCTATTTTTTAAAGAAGTTGATTTTGATCATCAATAAAACGGCATTTGGTCTTTTGTTGTTTGCTTCAGAGTGGAATCATTTCTCTTAATTCGCACCATGATGAAGAAAATCCCACTGCATTTACAAGTAATCATTGCATTGATTCTAGGAACGTTTTATGCGCTGCTATCAGTTAATATGGGGTGGAATGATTTTACGCTAGACTTTATAGATCCTTTCGGTAAGATTTTTATTAATGTTCTAAAATTGATCGCTGTACCGCTGGTCCTTTTTAGCATAATATCAGGCGTTGCAGCTTTGAAGGATATTTCTAAGTTGGGTAAAATTGGAGTTAAGACTTTATTGCTATATGTAGCCACTACATTTATAGCAGTTACCATAGGCCTTATTGCGGTAAATACACTTCATCCTGGGGATAAAGTATCCAGTGATTTACTCAAGGATAATAGAATATCCTACGAATTGTGGGCACAACAAAATCAAATTGAAATTCTTGATGAAGAGTGTTACATCTGCGATGAAGCCAATCAAGCGCGTGTGACTAGGATCAAAGAACGCGATGGTGAGGGGCAAGGAAATGAATGGGTAGATGATAAGCTATCAAAAGCAAATAATGCCAAAGAATCGAGGCCTCTGCAGCCACTTGTCGATATTGTTCCAAGTAATATTTTCAAAGCATTATTCGATATGGAGATGCTCCAAGTGATCTTCTTCGCTATATTTTTCGGTGTAGTGCTCGTTATGCTTCCTGAAGAAAAGTCAAGTCCTGTTGTAGCGTTTATGGATGGTGTAAACGAAGTGTTTATAAAAATGGTTGACGTTGTGATGAAGGCGATGCCGTTTTTTGTCTTTTGTTTGTTGGCGGGAGCTATTGTGAATGCCGCTGGTGATGATCCTGGAAAGCTTACCGAACTTATTTCATTTCTTCTGTGGTACTCGCTGGCAGTGGTTCTTGGCTTGGCCTTCATGGTATTTATCTTCTATCCAGGTCTTATTTCTATGATTGTTCGAAAGATGAGTTATAGCTTTTTCATGAAAGGAATTTCAAAAGCTCAGCTGACAGCATTTTCGACCTCATCTTCTGTGGCGACTCTCCCAGTAACACTGAATTCAGTAGAGAATAATTTGGGCGTGTCAAAGAGGACAACAAGTTTCGTGCTTCCAATAGGTGCAACTGTAAATATGGATGGCACAAGTCTTTATCAGGCTGTTGCAGTTGTGGCATTGGCTCAGTTTCATATGGTAGATCTCAGCTTGATGCAGCAATTAACCATTGTGTTCACAGCAACGCTAGCGTCAATTGGCGCTGCGGCCATCCCAAGCGCGGGTTTGGTGCTTATGATTATTGTGTTGGAATCAGTTGGTTTGAATCCAGCGTGGATTGCATTGATTTTTCCTGTTGATCGAATATTAGACATGTGCAGAACGGTGGTAAATGTTACGGGTGACGCAGCTGTTTCAACCATTGTAGCAAATTCAGAAGGGGAATTGAATATTCCAGATACTAAGTCGGTCTAAACTATGAAACTAAATTACCCTTGAATCAAAGTATTATGGAACTTTGAGCGTTATTTAGTGTTGATACATTTAATTAAAGAACGCATTGAAGTCTGAGAAAATAATACTCTATTTACTAGCAGCATCGCAGTTTACTCATATCATGGATTTCATGATCATTATGCCTTTGGGCGAAATGCTCATGGAGGAGCTGACGATCAACTCTCAACGGTTTTCATTCCTAGTAGCTTCATATACTTTAATGGCAGGAGTTACTGGCCTAATAAGTGCGTTTTTCGTTGATAGTTTTGATCGAAAGAATTATTTCCTCGTAGCATATACAGGATTTTCATTGGGCACTCTTTTATGCGGATGGGTAGATACTTATGAGGGTTTGATCACTGCGAGAATTATTACTGGAGCTTTTGGAGGTGTTATTAGCAGCACAGTAATTGCCATCGTTAGCGATGCAATAGCTTCTGAACGCAGAGCTTGGGGGCTTGGGGTTGTAATGAGTGCTTTTTCTTTGGCTTCTGCTTTAGGGCTTCCTATTGGTTTATACTTCGCTTTTAATTATGGCTGGAATTGGCCTTTTATAGCTTTAGGATTGGTAAGTATGCTGAATGCACTTGCCGTCTACTTTACCCTTCCGCCAGTAAGAAAGCATCTCGATCACCCTGGGCCAAAAGTTAATTCTTGGGAATTCATTAAGAATATCCCCAATCACAAAAATCAGTGGATGGCACTGACATATACCATGCTCTTAATGTTTGGTCATTTTGCTGTAATTCCATTCATTACCCCGTATTTGGTGGAAAACGTTGGTTTTGAGCGGGAAGAGATAACATTGGTTTACTTGGTGGGCGGTCTCGCTACGATTATTACGAACCCTAGGGTGGGACGATGGGCGGATAGAACCGATAAACACCGCGTTTTTACAATTATGGCGGCTTTGTCGATTATTCCGATTTTGATTCTAACCAATATGCCTCCAATTCCATTATGGATGGCACTCGTTGTTACTGGGTCTTTCTTTGTGCTGGCGGGTGGAAGAATGGTGCCTTCAACAGCAATTGTTACTTCTGTTATAAAACCAAGAAACCGTGGAAGTTTTATGAGTTTGAATTCTTCAGTTCAGAATATGACTGCCGGAGTAGCAAGTATCGTGGCCGGTATTTTAGTCACTGTTCCTGAAGGAGGACACCACGTTTATGGATTCTGGAAAGTTGGAATAATTGGCGCAGTATTTACCTTAATAGCCATGTGGTTGATGAGTCGCATCAAAGCATTAACCCTTGAATGATCATGACATCAAGTTCATCGTTTAAATAATGAACAACGCATCTGTTTCTGGGTTTATCACTAGGTTCTAGAGTTTAGAATTTATCTTTGATTAATATGTTTCGACTTCTGATGTTTTCATTAATGGTTTTACCTGCTTTTGCTCTTTCGCAGAAGACTGTTAACCTCTACATAGTGGAAGGTGAAGTGAATGAATCCAATGGCTTTGTTCCGTATTTTACATTCAGTACCACGGGCAGTTTTGATTCTTCAAACGCTGTCTTAAGGTTTGATCTAGGAGAGGTCGTGACATTCAATGTCAAAAACGAAACTGATTTCACATGTGCTTTTAGTATAACTGATCATGGACAGTTAGAAGGCATTCCGATGGGGGAGACGCAGTCAATAACGGTTACTTTCTCTCAAGAAGGAACTTTTCTTTATGAAGACCCTTTCAATGATCATCGAGCTCTTGGATTAGGAGGTATGGTTGTAGTGAGCGATTTTTCAGGTCCTGAGTTTTATGGGGTATTTACCGAACACGATGAAGAGTGGATTAATGCCATAGCGGATGGCGGAGTTTACGACAAAAGAACATACTCGCCTGATGTGTTTACGATCAATGGCAAAGGGTTTCCGCGCACAATGTTTGATACGCTAGCGATGATAATGGGGCATGTTGGAGATACTATTCGAATACATATTACAAACGCTGGACAGATGTATCATTTCCCTCATTTCCACGGTTATCATGTCAAGATAATTGAAGCTTCGAAGCATGATCATTATGTTGGATGGATAAAGGACTCGTTTGGAATAGCACCAGCTGAGAGTATGACTTTAGAATTGGTGCCCGATAAACCGGGTCGATTTCCTGTCCATAATCACAACTTAGTTACAACGACTTATGGAGGCAATTACCCCGGAGGTATGATGATGCATATGTTTATTTATGAGTAGATCTAAGTACATATTTGCACTGGCGGTGATATTTGCTTCACTTATACTGAAGGCTCAGCCTAATCGCGAGTATTCTCTTGTTTCATTGATGAATGGTCAGGGTACATTTGAATCTGACTCCGGATCATTATTTGATTTGCCTCTTTGGGGCTATGGTTTTAATAAAATCAATCCTACTGTCGATCTTCCTGGCCCAACAATTTATGCCAATCAAGGCGATAGTGTTCATATAAGCATGTTTAATCCTTCTATGGAAGGACATACAATTCACTTGCATGGATTGGATGTGGACGAAGCCAATGATGGTGTCCCTCATTTTACCGGGTTTATTCAGGAGGGTGAGTCTTTTACCTATAAATTCAAGGCTACGCATGCTGGTAATTTCTTGTATCACTGCCATGTGACTACAACTATGCATCTTACGCTTGGTATGTATGGTATGGTAATCGTTTATCCAACAGATAGCAGCAAGAGCATCTATGATGGAGGGCCTTTTTATGACAGGCAATATGAATTTTTATTGAGTGAGATGGATGCACGATGGAATTCTGACTATACTTCAATAGGAACCTTTTTATCGTTTGATCCAGATCTATTTTTAATCAAGGGGAAGAATCGCAGTTTGATTTACAATGACAGTAATTTAGTGATGACTGGTGAAGTCGGAGATCAACTTCTGATGCGTGCACTGAATGTCGGATATCGGGTGAATCGTCTGATTTTTCCAACTGCTATTAGAGCTGAAGTTCATACCTCAGATGGGCGAGTATTAGATGCCCCTTTTGAAACGGATACATTGATTGTTTATCCAGGAGAACGCTATAGTATTTTGGCTGAAGTGCTTGATTCTGATCCATCTTGGGTTTCAGTCGACTACCTTGATCCATATCGGTTGAAGTTCCTTGGGAGGGAATACATACCAATAAATGACACTGCATTTAGCTATATTATCCCTCAGGTTGTTGATAATGATACCGATACAATTGGTGTCGGCTTGAGTAATACTCCAATTTCTTCTGTTGTTATTTTTCCAAATCCAGCATCTGAAGAACTCAACTTGAAGTCTGGGTTACATCAATTTCAATACGGTATCGTTTCAGATATTCAAGGCAGAGTGTTAATCTCAAAGAACCTAGAAAACTATTTTGAAGTGATTTCTTTGAAAGAGTTGCAGCCAGGAAATTACTTCATTCAGCTGCAAATGGAAGACGGTAGTTACTTGCACAAGAAATTCATTAAGGAATATAAATCTAAGTAAGTCATTTCTTGATTATTTGGTGTGCAAACACCAATCAAGCTTATAAACTAGAGATTCATCTATTACACTACTTTCTTTTCGATATAGTCTGAATTCATCAAGGCTAAAGCTCCCATGTATTTGATTTTGAATGGAACAAGGTCTCCTACTTTATAACGAGACTTATCTCCTAAATCTAATACGAGCATGTCTGAGCTAGCTCCAGTAATTTCAATTCCTTCATGCTCTGGCATGAGAAACTCTGGTGAGATATCTAATAGGCCTAGGTCTAGAATGGCACGATAAGATGTTTTGCCATAATCTTCCTCATTGATTTCGAAGATTTCACCAGAAGGATTTGCATCCATTTCTCCCATAGGAACTTTTGGTTTTTCAATGAGTTCAATCACCTCGGCATAGAGCATAATTACATCATCATACATGCCTTCAATCGTCTCCATTGTGAACAAGTTAATGCCGTTGTACAGTGTTTCGCCAATCCTAAAATGATTAATTCCTTTTGGGAGTTGTTGATTGAAAATCAAAGGGATAACCACACTTGTTCCGCCAGTAACCCAGGGTATTTTTCGGTTGAACTTAACTTCTACCAATTGCTTGTATAGACTTAATTGAATGAGTTTATCATGCGAAGGCATTACACCATGCAGGCAGTTGAGGTTCGTTCCAAATGAAACAACCTCAATATTGGACAACTTAAAAACACTTTCATAAAAATCCACCAAATCATCACCCATGACGCCTTCTCTAAGATCGCCCATCTCTAGCATGATGACAATTTTGTGCGTTTTATTTTGCCTTCCTGCTTCTTCGCTCAACCATTTTATAGTTTCGATTTGGGTGTTGAAGCTGACGTCTGCATACTTTACAATGCTTTTTATGCTTCTTTTAGCAGGAGGTTTAATATAAACCGTCTGGATATTTGGATTGATGTTTTTGACAAGTTCAAGATTGCTAATGCGTGCATCACATATTTCTGTGATACCCGTTTCACAAAGAATCTTCACATAATCTCGATTACCACACAGCAGTTTAGAGACGATGGACCACTTGATATTGTGGCTCTTGAACATTTTATCAAGAAACGCATAGTTGTGGTTCAGTTTTGCTTTATCGAATGTTATAAATGCCATAATTAGTTTTTAGACCACGATTCGTGGAATACTTATTGGTAAGCGGGTAAGTAATTCGTAATTTAATTGGTTAGTTGCTTCACTGAAGGAGGCTACACTTACTTCCAAGTCACCATCATAACCAATCAAGGTGACAGTATCTCCTTTTTTGGGGTGGGACACATCTGAAAGGTCTATCGCAATGCAGTTCATATTGACGGTTCCCATAACTTGCACGCGTGTTCCATTCACAAGCGCTCTTCCTTGATTACTTAAAGAACGGGTGAATCCATGTCCGTAACCTACAGGAACTATTCCCATGACAGTGTCACGCTGTGCTAAGTAAGAGGTTCCGTATCCTACATAGTCACCGGTTTTTACTTCTTTCACACTCATGACCTTGCTTTTCCAGCTTATCAGCCTCTTCAACGGATCTTCTTTTTCGGCTTTGCCCTTTGTGTATTCTATGAATGTTTCAACGGATGGCCAAAATCCATATTGAAGAATTCCCACGCGAACCATATCCAGCATCATTTCAGGAAACCTCAGGGCGGCAGCTGAGCAACACGCATGCTTTCGTTCCGCTATTAGTCCGCTGCGCTCAACTTTCTTGACAAGTCGCTTGAATACTTTGATCTGCTCTTTTACGCGGTAAAAGTTCGTTATGCTCTCCGCTCCAGCGAAATGGGTGCAAAGTCCTTTCAATTCGTAGAATTGATCATTTTCTTTTAATAAGGATATGGCCTTTGGTAAATTGGTGTCATCGAAACCTGTGCGGTGCATTCCGGTTTCTAATTCCAGGTGCATTTTTGCTTTTATACCTAGCTCTTCTGCAAATTTTAATGCTTCTATCAAACGCTCGGTTTCGAAAACCCAAAATTCAATTCCATTTTCGATCGCCCATTTCAGAGCATCGCCATCTACCGCACCCATGATCATGATTTCGGTGTTGGACTTATTGACGGTAAAAACGCGTTGTGCTTCATCGGCACTGTATACTGAAAAGTGATCTACACCTTCTGCCTCTGCTAGTGGCACATACTGTTCGATTCCATGACCATATGCATTCCCTTTAACCACGCAACTAAGTTTACGTTCGTCACCTATGTGATCCCGGATAAAGCTGAGATTCGCCTTTAATGCGTTTCTGTTTAATTCAATAAATGAAGTTTCAAACACTATCGGTAATGTTTTTTGCGATTTCGTAGAATAAGTTTACTCCAGTCTCTGTGATCTCATCTGGATAATCATAATCGGGATTGTGCAAGGCAGGAGTGTTTATTCCCGAGCCAAGCCCGAACATTGCACCGTGTATCTTTTGGGTAAAAAGTCCAAAGTCTTCTCCCCAAGGAAAAGGCTCTTTTTTTGAAACGACATTCAAACCTAAGACCTCTCCGGATTTAATGATTTGATCTACAACAAAATGATCATTTTGATTAGAGGCAAATTCTGCTAGAAACTCCGTTTCGATTGTAAGATGATGTTTTTTTGCAATGGAATTAACGGCAGATAGAAATGCTTCAGTAGTTGATTCCAAACGCTCTTGCCGCCAACTTCTGATGGTGAAATGAATTTCGCCATATCCCGCAGAAATGCCATAATCCTTTGAGCCTATTTCTGCAAAGACAGGAGTGATCAGGTTATAGTCCTTATGCTCCTCGTCTGTTTCTTCTTGCTCGAGAGCGGTTTGTATAATCTCGCTGATAGCATACGAAGGATTGAATCCTTTTAATGGCTCAGCAGCATGGGATGTCTTGCCTTGTAAACGAATAATGAGACTCTTTACAGCTGGGGTGAAGTTGTCCTTCTTCCATAAAATGCTGTGCATTTCTTGACCTGGTATATTGTGCAACGCAACAGCATAGTCATAGTCTTTGCATTTAAATGTGCTGTCTCCTAGTATACCTTGAGCTCCCTCTCCGATTTCTTCAGCAGGTTGAAATAGTATGGTGACTTTTCCTGCATCTAGCGGGTTTTGCTTAAATTTTAAAGCTAATCCGATGCCTATGGTTGTGTGCCCATCGTGTCCACATTTATGAGAAACACCTTCAATGATTGACTTATGCTCGAATGAATTGATTTCTTGAATAGGAAGAGCATCAATGTCAACTCGGATGAGTAGGTGAGGGCCTTCTCCAAAATGAAATGGATAGAGCAAACCATATTTACCCACTTCTTTGCCGTTGTCTATTCCATATTCATTTAGGAATGACATGATCCGTTTTTGTGTTTCTTTCTCTTCACCGCTCAACTCGGGGTTGGCGTGAAGCAGCCTTCTAAATGAAGTTAAGTCGTCCATCGTACTTGTTTGATTTGGTATTCAATTTAGTTTGAATTAACGCTTCAATCTCATTTCAAGGTACTTATTAGTAAAGCCAAGCTTTTCATATAAGAATTTGGCTGGGTTCTCTTGTTCTACATGCAGAGCGACATCGCCTTTGCAAAGCTTTAAAGCGTTGCTCATTAGCTCTTTGCCGTAACCTTGACCTCTGTATTTTTTATCCATAGCGATATAAACCAAAATGTTCTCAGGGATGAATTTGCTCATGCCTGTTTCGTTGATGACGACAGCTCCAATGATTTCATCATCGATAATCCCTAGAAGTACAAAGCCACCTCTATTGTGAACATAGTCAAGACACATCTGAATATCTTCTTTTGGATCACCATAATTCTCAAGATGGGTGTGCAAGAAGTCCACGATCCTTTGGTCATTATACAAAGCATCTCTGCCGCTTTGTTGATTTATCAGTTTGGGTTTCATGGTCGTTTTGTGTTTTACTTTTTGTATGATTTTATGAATCATGGCGAATAAGGAATTGACAATAATGTATAGGTTCATTCATATTCATGAATGCAGCAATTGAATGGATAAATCCAAAAAAGAAAATTAAACGGGCTATGTGATAAGAGAACTTAAGCATCCTAGCGCTTTTACCTTAAAGGATAAGCATTCGGTTTCTAAGGGGTATGAATAGACTGGTTTGTTCACTCAAGCTTAATTTCATCCAATTTTATTTTCAGAATTGTATGGCGAAGATAATCATCTCAAAATTGATCGTTTTTAGGCGATTTTCATTCAATTTCACACAGAAATCACTTAAAATGAGTGGAAAATGTTGAATTACACCTCAGTAAGTTTCCATTTTCCTTTTTTGAAAAGAATGATGGAAATAATAGCGTAAAGACTATGAGCGATGGCAATACTGTAAAAGACTCCGTTGCTTTTCCAACCCATTTCTATGGCTAACCAATAAGCAAATGGAATTTGAAAGACCCAAAACACTCCTAAGCTGATCCACATTGGGGTTTTAGTGTCTCCAGCACCATTGAAAGCTTGACTAATGACCATGCCGTATGAAAAGAAAATATATCCTAAACAGATGATCTCTAAGGCTGAGATTCCAATTCGTTTGACTTCTGGAATGTCTGTAAAGAAGGATAGTATCGGATCAGCAAAAACGAAAAATATGATTGAGATCGTAACCAGGAAAAATGCATTGTATTTGGCCGTTCGCCACACTGAAGTTGCCGCCCTTTCGGGTTGTTTTGCACCCAGGTTCTGACCAACAAGCGTTGCAGCGGCATTGGCCATACCCCAACTTGGTAATAATGTGAATACAATAACACGAAATGCGATGGTGTATCCTGCAAGTGCTTCTGCCCCGAAAGTGCTTATTACTCTTACCAAGAATATCCAACTGGCAGACTCAATCAAAAACTGGCTGATTCCACCTGCAGATACTTTGACCATTTCAATGATTGTTTTCGCTCTTAGCACCACGTTTTCGGTTGTTAACCGGACAACAGAAGATCCTTTAAGTAAATGGTAGAGTTGATAAATAACACCAATCGATCGACCTATTGTGGTTGCTACTGCAGCGCCCATGACGCCCATTTCAGGAAAAAATCCAATACCAAATATCAGTAGTGGGTCGAGAATAATGTTGAGTCCATTGGCAATCCAAAGCGATCGCATAGCTATGGACGGATCACCCGCACCTCGGAAAATGGCATTGATTAAGAAAAGTAGGATGATACTCATGTTTCCAGCATACATGATTTGAGCGTAACCCGCGCCTTCTGCAATCAGAGCTTCTTCTCCACCCATAAGACGCAACACATCTTCAGCATAGATGAAACCAGCAATGCCCAGAAAAATACTTACTGAAACAGCTAAGAATATTGCTTGAAAAGCTGCGTCACCAGCACGTTTAAAGTTTTTCTCACCTACGCGTCTTGCTACGAATGCCGTTACGGCCATGCTGAACCCTACGGCAATGGAATAGATAACAAATAATACAGCTTCTGTAAGTCCAACTGTGGCAACTGCATTAACGCTAATCTTAGACACGAAGAATATATCCACCACAGCAAAAAGCGATTCCATAATCATTTCAGCGATCATTGGCACTGCTAACAGGAATATTGAGCGATTAATTCCTCCTGAGGTATAATCATGCTCACCGCCCTTTAATGCAAAACGCATCAGGGAAAGAAGGCTTTTAATTTTAGCAATAAGAGCTGTCAAGGGAATTGAATTGCAATAAGGTCTTGCAAGTTAATGCGAATTGTCTTTTGAAACCAACCATTCATTGTATGCTGAACCAGCGAATAGAATTTTGGATGTAAATAATTATTGAACCAACTGGATAAACGCATTTTCTATGTCACCAGGAGTCGACATAATTTTAGTAAATGTTCCCATTGTCAAATCTGGAAAAGAAAGAGCGATTCGATATCTGCCATGAAGCATATGAACTTCACCATTCATCACTAATATTTCATAAGGAAGAAAGGCAGTGTGTTTTGGGTTGTCAATGTCAATGATAGGCATGAATAATTCTTCGCCATTCATACCATTTAAAGCGATTCCATATAGGACAAGACCTGTTTCAGGAACTTGATATTTATAAACTAATTTCAAACCTGGCTTTCCAGTTTTTAAAGAGTTGTCGATCTTACTCACTGCTGCTTCATTTGAACTGAATTGGCCGAGCTCAATTGTTTCATCGAAATAGGGCATGCCAAACATGTAATGATATTCTTTGAGATTCTCAGTGGATTCTCCTTTCTCTGAACCGAATGGGACTTTTTTAGATTGTCCAAATAAGCTCATCGCTGAGGTGAAATCAGAATCAATCAATTCATAAAAGGTTTCAACTTTGGGATAATCATCTCTGAAATAGGCATTTCCCCAGTACGCAGGATTTGTATAACTAATGTTTAGCGTGCCATTTTCTTTGGTAATAGCGACCCTTAAAACGGAGGCAAACCCAGTTAATCCTCCTATTGTTTTAACGGCCTTATCCAATGCTGGATGGCTAACCACAATCAACCATCGATTGGCATCTTTTGCCGGCATATATTCACCTACAATTTTAAAATTTGATTCTTCAAGAGCAGCTTTTAAAGTGGTTTTAGCTTCTGGCATGCTGCCGTTTGATGATGCACCGAGTATATATGGTTTGATATTTTGACTCGTTGCAGAAAATGCTATTGAAAGCGCGATTAACAGAATGAACTTTCTCATTACACTTAGTTTAATTAATGAGTTGAATTTAAAGACTTGAAAAGTCTTAAATCGTGATCTTAGTCAAGAATATGAAGGAGTTTGGTCAGATAATATGCTTAGGATTTAATCCTCATCAAATTGTGCTTGTTGACCCTAGAATGAGCGCGTTTCAGTTTCTAAGAGTACCTAGACCAAGCAGGAGATTGTTTTATTACAAGATGATGGATGCGACAGTTTGCATCATGTGCTCCTTTAGATAACCTGAACTTAACAAAAACTCATTGGTGATTTCACCCCCGGTGAATTTGAATGTTTTCTTAAAGAGTTTCACCCATTCATCCTTTGTTTTGGGGTGATGAAGATTTAACCAAGCTTTAAATGATCCATGCTCGTTTTGCAGATTGAGAATAGAGTGAGCATTTTCAATGGCTGCGTTAACTTTGAGTTTGTTTCTGATTATACCTGCATCAGAAAGCAATCGAGCTCTATCATCTTCGTTGTAATTGGATACTTTCTTAATGTTGAAATTGGAATATGCCTTTCGAAAGTTTTCCTTTTTATTGAGAATTGTTGTCCAAGAAAGGCCAGCCTGATTTATTTCCAAGAGGAGTCTGCCAAATAATTCATCGTCCGATTCAATTGGGAAACCGTATTCATGATCGTGATAGTGAACATGAACGTTTGTCGGGTCCATTACTTTAACTGCGGTGCAATAGGACATGGTTTAGATTTCAGAAACTATTTAACCTTGTTTATTTCTATCTCTTGATACGCATTTGGCAACAAGCCGCAATTGGCGCGTGAGCTTAGCTTTTCAAAATCAATTTTTATTTCCAGTTGATCTATTTGATATTGAGACGCGAGATTAGTGGGTTTATAGATTTCAGAACCTACTTCAATCACCCACCCACAGCCATCAAGTGCTGGTTCACCAAAATCATATACGGTTGCGTCAACAAAATCGTTTTTATCGCAGGATAAAGTGATAAATGCTGCTAATAGGATGGCATACTTCATTATTCAATTTTATTATAAGACGGCAACGCAGATTCTGAAGTAAAAAAGTTGCCTTTCATAGAAGGGCAACCTTTTTATTTACTAGAGTTATTTTACTGTTTTGACAGGGAATCCTCTGTCTCTCATCAAGGCCTCGATTTTTGCATCTCTTCGTCTGAACATACGATATGCTTCGGCTGGTTCAATGGAGTTTCTTGGTGCGAAAAGATACTTCACTAATTTATCAGCTAATTCTTTATCATAGAATCCTCCGGGAGCTTCGGCAAATGCTTCAGCAGCATCAGCAGTTAACACGTCAGCCCACATATAACCATAGTATGCGGTCGCATATCCTTCACCTGAAAATACGTGCCCGAAGTGCGGAGTTCTGTGACGCATTGGAAGCTCTTTTGGCATGTTCAATTCAGCGAGTGTTTCTTTTTCGAATTTATCTACATCAATATTTGCTGGATCTGCTAAGTGGAACTTCATATCCATTATGGCAGATGCCAGGTATTCTGTTGTTGAAAACCCTTGATTAAAGGTACCGGCATTCTTAATTTTAGTGACTAGCTCAGCAGGTATTGGCTCACCAGTCTCATTATGAACCAAAAAATTATTGATTACCTCATCGGTAGATAACCAACGCTCTAATAATTGAGATTGAAATTCGGTGTAGTCTCGAACGCCACCGTCTAAGGTTGGATACTTCACGTTGGATGCAAAGAAGTGAAGTGCGTGACCAAATTCATGAAAGAATGTTGTAGCATCATCCCAAGATACCAGAAGAGCTTCTCCTGGTGCTGGCTTTACAAAGTTTGAGTTGTTAGACGCCAACACGTTTTTCTTTCCATCAAATGTGCTGTAGCTTCTGTATGTGTTTGCCCAAGCACCTGATCGTTTGCCCTCCCTAGCGTATGGATCAAGATACCAAAGCCCGATGTTTTCTCCTGTAGTCTTATCCGTTACTTCCCAAACTTTCATGTCTTCTTGATAAACAGGAACAGCTCCTTCAGGAACAGGCGTAAAATTGTAGTTAAACAATCTTCCAGCAACGTAATGCATAGCTTCAGTAAGCTTGTCGAGTTGCAGGTATTGTTTTACCTCTTCAGAGTCGAGATCATATTTCTCTTTACGGACTATTTCAGCATAGAAGCGGTAATCCCATGGTTCGATGGTGATTTTCTCGCCATTTCTATCCGCGACAGCTTGCATGTCAGCAACCTCTTCTGCTACACGTGCTATTGCAGCTGGCCAAACAGCCTCCATCAATCCCATGGCGTTTTCTGGAGTTTTGGCCATTCTATTCTGCAATCTCCACTCAGCGTAGTTACTATAACCTAAAATTTCTACTTTTTTTCTTCGCAGCCTTAATATTTCAGCAATCAATTCATTGTTGTCATATTCATCTCCGTTATCGCCTCTTGAGTAAAAGTTGGTCCAAACTTGCTCTCTTAATTCACGCTCGGTAGAGTAGGTGAGGAAGGGATCGATAGAAGAACGGCTATTCGTAATAGCATATTTACCTTCTTCTCCTTTGTCAGAGGCAATGTTTGCAGCAGATTTGATGAAGTCTTCTGGCAAGCCGCCCAGTTGATCTTCAGTAAGGTAGGTGATGTAGTTTTCCTCATCATGCAGTACATTGTTAGAAAATGTAGTGTAGATGCTAGAAAGCTTTTTACTGATGGCGGCATACTCTTCTTTCTGAGCTGAGTTGAGCTCCGCACCATTCATTTCAAAACTCTTGTAATTGAGTTCAATCACACGCTGTTGGTCAGCTTCTAATGGAGTCTTTTGTGAAGCGTCATACACCGCTTTAATGCGTTGAAATAGCTTTTCGTTTTGTGTGATTTTTGAGCTAAACTCTGAAATTTGCGGAACTAACTCACCTTGAATGTCTCTGAATTCTGGGCTTGACATATTCCCACTAAAAATACCATAATAGGTGAAAGCTCTATTCAGCTCAGCGCCTGCGCGCTCCATTTCTTCAATGGTGTTTTCAAAAGTGGCAGGCTCAGGATTATTTGCAATAGCCTCAATCTCTTCTAGGTTGATTTCAATTCCTTTGAGAATGGCTTCCTTAATGTCTTCCACTTTCATTTTATCAAACGCAGGAACTCCACCATAAGGTCCAGTCCATTCTTTGAGCAGCACATTATCTACCATAGGTTTTTCTTTCGTTTCTTTTTGAGCACAGCTGCTCAATACAACCATCCCGGCTAAAAGCTGAGATAGGAGTTTTGTGGTCAATTTAATCTTCATGCTGTAAAATTAGACATCATCAACCAATGAAAATCGAGAAACGCAAGATGATTCAGTAAATAGATCGTTTTGGGGTGAATGGTGAAACGATTTCTCTTAAAGTAACCAGGGAAAATTTTGGATAAGTCAATTCAGATCAATCTATCCAATCAAAAAATGGTTCTATTCGCAGATCCAAACAGTAGTTCCCGCTGAAGAATCTTCAAGATCGCTGGCCTCATTCTCATCGCAGACCTCTCTTTCTTCATCCACAAAGTTTCCAGCGACACCTCCGATTGTTTTGGTGCACGTTTGGCACTCTTTTTTACAAGAGCTAAAGGTTAAAAGTGAAATGGCTGTTAATACTAAAATTGAGGTTCTCATACTACTTTTTTTATGCAATTTAAATGCGTGTTATACTAGAATGACAATTGTGAAACTAAATACCCCTATTTCTATGTTCGAATACTTTTTTAGCATTCAGGATAAAAACAATAATCCGAAGCTAATAAGGGCAAAAGTGTTTAAATCAAACTCATTTTATGCTTTGATAATTTGTTGGTAGAGGAGTTGACTGTTTTGAATCAAGTCCTTTAAATCTTCTCTCGGTTCTGATTCTGGTTTTTTTACCGGTTTTTGAAAGCTATCAGAGTCATGCACTGAATGATACCAATGCTTTGCCCAAATACCATCTTCTTTTCGAGCTCTTTTTGCCCAATGCAGCATAGCTTTTGAAAATGGAATTCCCACCGCTCGGCAAAGTACATCCAATCTCTGTTCGGGTCTTTCTAGTATGTCTTTAGAGTCTACCACATGAAATTGGACGTTTCTTTCTTTGAATGTTTCAATCAACCTTAAATGATCTTCATAACCCAAATCCTTCGCCTTTGGGAATTCGATCACCTTAGAGAATGATTGAATCATAGCTGCCGGCTCCCTTGTTAAAACGACATGCTCCATTTCACTCAAAAAGTCCAAATTCAAGTCCAACAAATGATGTGTCATGTTCTTGATGAAGAAGATGGGCTTTTCGTCAAACGCTAAAAGATTCTGAATCACTTTTTCTCCATCACATTCCATGCTTTGCATGATTTCTTCAGCCGATGGATGGTATTCTTTGGCTTTCGTTTTCGCCAAATAGTAGCCGTAGAGTGGCTCATCGATAATGGCTGTATCATTCCTGTTTCCAAAGGAATACATCAAGGCCGTGCTAATATTCCGTGGTCCAGACCAAAGGCAAATTTTTTTTGTGTTAGTGGAGCTCATTGGAAATCAAGTCTTCATAGAATTTAGATAGCTTTTTGGTTATTGAAAAGCTCTTTTCTCCAATGCTTTTTCCATCTATCGTATGCACAGGAGTGAGTCCTCCAAAGGAGCCCGTCACAAATGTTTCATCTGCTCCATACACATCAAAAAGAGAGAAGTTCTTTTCATAACAAGGAATGCCTTTGTTTTTGCAAATGGCGATTACTTTTCCTCTAGTGATTCCATTCATGCAGTATTGGCCAGTGGAAGTCCAAACTTCTCTGTTTTTGATTATAAAGAAATTTGTGGCATTGCAGGTTGCTACAAAACCATGCGAGTCGAGCATGAGGGCTTCATCGGCTCCTGCTTCTATGGCTTGCATCAAGGCTTGTACCTCATGCAATTTGCTATGGCAATTCAATCGCGGGTCTAAATAGTCTGGGGCACCTCTTCTAAAAGTAGAGGTGAAGAGGCTGATTCCTTTTTCTTTGGTTTGGACCGAAGCTTTTTTATGCTCAGCTATGATCACCAAATTCGGTTCAGATATTGTCAGTCTAGGGTCTTGAGAAGGTGTCTTTTTTATTCCTCTTGTCAACATTACTCTGATATGCACATCATTGCTCATTTCATTTATAGCAATAGTGCTCATTATCTTTTCTTCCAATTCCTTTCTACTGAAGAGTACTGGAATTCCTACAACCTTCGCAGATTGACATAAGCGATCGCAATGATCTTTGAAAAACACCAAGGTATTATGATGCAAACGAAGACCTTCCCAAACACCATCTCCCACTAAATAACCACTATCAAAAACTGAGATTTTAGCTTCTTGGCGAGGGAAGAACTCTCCATTGATGTAAATCTTTACATGCTCATTCCTTGGATCTTCAATGGCATTATGGGTTCCTTGCATATTGATTCTTTTAGCTTAGGTTATAATGATTCTAACTTTATCGAACTCAATTTAAATTTCCAAAAATCGTTTTTTGGCAATGGTGCTTCGAAGGTTTGGAGCTCTTGAGAATCAGGAATTTGATACGTCAACTTCCAAGCATGAAGGGCAATAGTCAAAGGGAAATACTCTTGATCTGAGCCATATTTTTCATCTCCAATAATAGGAAGGTCAATATGTGCTAATTGGGCTCTTATTTGATGAAATCGACCGGTTGTTGGTTTTAACTCTAGGAGATAACCAAAATCGTTTTGGTCAATAACGCGATAGGAAAGAGTGCCTTCCTGTGAGTCTTTTGTTTTTGATTGGATAATATCTGCTCTTTTATCAAGGTTGTTTTTTACTAAAAAATTAGTGAGGGTTTCCTTGTTTTTTGGTGGTTTATTTTTGACAATAGCCAAATACGTTTTTTGAACTTTTCGCTTGCTGAACAGATCATTGAACGCAACAAGTACGCTCTTTTTTTTGGCGAAAATTAATACTCCACTGGTGACTCGGTCCAACCTATGTATTACTCCGATATAAGGTATTTGTTTGTTTTTTAATAAATGCTTAGTCACTTGATCTTCAGCGGTTAAATCTTCATAAGGACTTTTCTCGCTTATGAGGCCAGCCATTTTGTTTATGACTATATAAGCATTGTTTTCATGAATTATTTCAAGTTCTGGCATGGGCAGTGATATCTTTCAAAGATCAAAATAGTATTGGAGAATAGATGCCTATTTGTGTTGGCATCTGCATTTTCTTTATTGTATTCTTTATCCTTTCGAAGGTTCAATAAACTAAAAGCAACATTCGATTAATCCTAAATAAATCAACCAAGAAGTTATCTGGTTTGAAATCAGTATTAATTCGCCTTGTCTAGGATTAAACCTATTTCCATTGCAAAGTTTAATGGGTCAATGGGCATATTGTGCTCTATCATGTAGATATAAGTGCCCTTTTCTTCATATTCTTTATTCGCCTCCACTAAATGCTCGCTGTCCCAAATATCGTAACCAGGTTCTCCAATATATTCACCTTTATCATCTCGAACTTTTAATTCATATTCATAGACAGACTCCTTGCCACTAGGACTTGTTTCGGTAACCATAACTTTTGCTACTTCAAATTGATAACCGTTTGCATAGCGAAAGGATAAACTCAAATTATAAGGTGAATCGATACTATCGATGGGTACTAGAAACTCTCGACTATCCTGCTTCAACCACTCTATCTCTGGAGATAATTCTTGATGTTCGATGTAAACGCGCCCTTCGGGTTGACACGCAATGAGGCCTATTGCTATTGTTAGCATTGAAAGTATTAGATTCTTTTTCATGGATTAAGTTTGTTTTTCAAGTTAAGGAAAACCATTAAGCTAAGCGCTTATTAATTGCAATCGCTTAATCCTTTATGAATAAGATGAAATGAAGGGATTTAAGAAGCCGTGGCCAACGAGAGATGCTATGGAGCAGATTTATAAGGAGAAACTTTGGGGCGGATCTGCATCTGATTTTTATTCCGGTGATGGATCGCATCATCCTGAGATCGTAAATCCTTATGTAGACATTGTAGGTTCATTCCTGAAGTCATTTGAAAGCCCTCTTAATATTTGTGACTTAGGTTGTGGTGATTTTAATGTTGGAAAAGAATTGGTGAAGTATGCCAATAAGTATGTTGCGATAGATATCGTATCAGACCTCATAGATCGCAATAAAGAAAAGTTTCAAGAAGATAATCTAGAATTTCATTGTTTGGATATTGCAGTGGATGATTTGCCTTCTGGAGATTGTGCTTTATTAAGGCAAGTGCTTCAACATTTATCAAATTCTGAAGTGCAAAGCACACTGAGTAAGTTAACCGCCTTTAAGTATGTTGTACTAACCGAACATATCCCTAAAGGAGCTTTCATACCTAACAAAGAGATCATTTCAGGACAGGGAATTAGACTAAAAAAACAAAGTGGTTTAAACCTATTAGTTCCACCTTTTAATTTTAAGGTAATAGAAGAAAAGCTGTTGGTGTCTCATGCTTTAGATGATGGGAAAGGGCTTGTAGTCACTACACTCTATACGTTGTTCTAAACGGTATTTATTTTGTCCACTTACGATTGAAGTTGAGTAGGGTTGAGGCCTCTCTTGATCTAAAAATTGGTCATATTTGAAGCCGACTTAAATACTTCAATCCAAAGTGTTATCCAATATACATCCATGGAAGAACTTACACTAACTACACCAGCACTCTTGTTTTCGGCTATATCCCTCATCATGCTGGCTTATACCAATCGTTTTTTGGCCTACGCGGCAGTTATTAGAAACCTGAAAGACAAGTATTTGGAGAAAATGGATGATTCCCTGATCGAGCAGATTAAGAATCTGAGATTGAGGTTGAATTTAACACGCTACATGCAAATTTTTGGGATTACCAGTTTATTGCTTTGCGTACTAACCATGTTTTTAATCTATGTAGATTTCCATGTATTGGCTGTTTGGGTATTTGGTGCAGCCTTGTTACTCTTGATTCTTTCTTTAGCGCTGTTAATCAAAGAAATACAAATTTCAATTTATGCATTGAGTCTCCATTTAAGGGATATTGAAGAGCACTTAAAAGAGAAGTAAATAAGTGCTTTTGAATAAAATTCTTGAGGCCATCTGTGTAGCTTTTTATTCTTTTGTATGATTCGTTAAATGGAAACTTACGGTCAAATACTGCTTATTGCAATGCCAATACCTATGACATTCCTTACAAAGAATTTTAATCACACTTTTTATTGGCCTGTGTGCTTCAATATACATTTAGATTGATTTCCATGGAATCTCTCATAGTGAAATCCTTCAAAATACTGTTTATGATTTCCCTCCGTTCTTTTCCATGAACGTGCGCTGCATCGAGCTGCTTATTTTTCTCTTCGCATTTCTCGCACTGTCCAATTTGTAACTTATAAGCTTTAGTAATCTTTTGAACTAGGTTTCTACAGTAACCACTTAAGTATTTGTTGAAGTCTTCTTTAGTTCCAATGAAACGGGGGGTTAAATTATTTGCTTTTCCATCGAAGGCTTTTTTCTTCATAACAGTAAGTGTTAAATTATTTCTATCCGAATGTTGAATTTCATAGAATGATTTCTTGCTTGATATTTTCCCTTGGCATTTTAACTGTCCAAAGCTTGGATTTAGCAATGTTTAAATAATACTATGATATGGGTTTCTTCTCGATTACCTTAGGTTAGTCTGATTGGTTCTTTATATGCGTAAGACAAGAATCTTTAATGTTGTTTAGAGACGATAGAATCTTCCATGCCTATTTGATTCAATATTTCAATCCAAAGTTCTGGCTTGTCAGAAAAGTCATTCGCACATTCTGAATATATATTGAATATTTTGGCAATATCCATTTCTGCCCAGTATAATTTTTCGACAGCATTTAATATTACTTCTCTTTCACCATTGTCTTGCTTTTCATCGTTTAGTTCAGGTATGTAATTCTTACTTAAATAGTTCATTAGACATTTTGCATACTCTTCTTTTGACCCAACTACAGAAGTGACTATTTTATTAGCTTTCAATGTTTGTTTAAAGGAAAGTGAGTATTTACAATCCATGCTTTTCATGCATGCATAACAACTATAGAAATAATTATGTCTATTGTAAAAATTGAAAGGATATTTGATTGGATAAGAGTCTCCATCTTCTGAAATACTGCTAATTAGGTTGTATTTTCCTGACATGTTTTCTTTTGAAAGGATTTCTGTTATAACGCAGCAATGAAATGTCCCAGAAAAATATCTAATAATTAAATATTCTTCATTTAGTTCATTTGTAATAATTTTTGTGAGAGGAAGTGTTGAGGAAAACTCTCTATTCTTAAGATAATCATCAAGATTTATTTCTGAACCTTTTTCAAGGTTATCAAAATAGTTTTTTTCGTTTAATACAATAACCTCTGATGATTTAGATTTTTCAGCTTTCGTATCTTGAGATATTTGTATAGGATTAGACACATTTTTTCCGCCCTCTTTACATGAATCAAATACTGCACTTAAAATTGCAATCAATAATATTAATTTGATACCGTCTTTCATTTTTGCTTTTGTTTTGTGTTGAGCAATTGGATTATCATTTTTTGGTCGACTAACAATTAAGACAACAACGGTCGATAGTAAAATAAGGAGTAGACCTAAACCTGTATACATGAAATAACGGTTGATACTTATGTCATTTGATTCTTCTGCGGATGTAACCAGCAGTTTGGGAGTCAACTTTGTTTCCAGATCCAAGTGGTACAATATTTTTTTCGTTGCTTCAATTGATAAACTATCAGCTCCGTGAAATTTCAACTCATCAAAATCGGCTTGGTCTGTATAAGCCCACAATGCGTGTTGCCCTGGCATATTTTGAATGTAATTCTCACCAAGATAATTTGCAAGTTTAACCAGTCCTGTGTCGCCTAATTCTCCGATACTAAATGTTGCGTTGATATTGGGAGACGCATCATGCATCTGACCACACATAGAATAGAAAGTTGTAGCATAAGTTTGATTTGGATAAAGGGGGAAAACTGCTTTTTGGGTTGCAATCATTGTTTGAAAAAACGTATCGGAGGGAACGAGCTTCATTCCACAGTCTAGTCTTAGTAGAACGAACGTGTCAATTTTGCTTTTCAAGACAATTGACATG